>Ga0209207_1000018_pt1 | contig 215171 bp, 187 predicted proteins | sample SaghotsprinmetaG_FD_184140 | JGI IMG/M metagenome (GOLD analysis project Ga0209207, IMG submission 184140) | Hot spring microbial communities from South Africa to study Microbial Dark Matter (Phase II) - Sagole hot spring metaG (SPAdes) (version 3) | ecosystem: Environmental > Aquatic >... | reverse complement strand
GCCAAATCGATGCCAATGGTTGTAATCTTCATGGTGGACGCTCCTGCTCGGTTGAAGTGGAAGAACTAACGTCTCCACTGTGGCACTTTCGATGCCGTTTAGGGCGGGGGCGTCCATCCCATTGGTTCTCGGAACCTGTTGACGTTCTCTCAGGCCAGACTCGCACGTTCGGGTCGATATCCGGCAAAAAAGCGTTCTGCCTCGGTGGCAGGTACGGGGCGGCTGCACAGATAGCCCTGGAACTGCTCGCAGCCGAGCTGGCGAAGAAGCTCCAGTTGTTCGCGGTGTTCGACCCCTTCGGCGATCACATGCATGCCAAAGCTGTGCGCCATGGCGATGATGGCCCGGGTGATGGCCACGTCGCCCGCATCTCCGGGAATGTTGCGCACAAAGCCCTGGTCGATCTTCAGGGCGTCGAGTGGATAGCGCTTGAGGTAGGACAGGCTGGAATAGCCGGTCCCAAAGTCGTCCATCGACAGTTGCACGCCCAGGGCCTTGCAACCCTGCATCAGGCCCAGGGTGCTGGTCACGCTGTGCAGGGCGATGCTTTCGGTCACTTCCAGCTCCAGCACGTGGGGGGGGAGCCCTGTGTCGTGCAGTACGGTGCGCACCAGGGAGGGCAGGTCCTCGCGGGCAAACTGGCGCACCGACAGGTTGACGGCTACATGGAAATCATCGCGCCCCTGGCTGCGCACCCATTGCGCCGCCTGCGCAGCCGCGGTGCGCAGCACCCATTCGCCGATGGGGATGATGACGTCGCTTTCTTCGGCCACGGGGATGAATTCCCCGGGTGAAACCCAGCCAAGCTCCGGGTGCTGCCAGCGCAGCAAGGCTTCAAAACCCACGAGCGCGCCATCGCTGATGCGGATCTGTGGCTGGTAGAACAGGCGCAGTTCACCCTGGTCCAGCGCCCGGTGCAGGGCGTTGTTCAGGCGCAAGCGGCGCACGACCTGCTGGGACTGTGCCGCGTCAAAAAGTTGCCAGCTTCCGGGGCCGCGGGGTTTGGCGTGGTACAGCGCCGCCTCGGCCTGGCCGACCAGCGTGGCGTGCTGGATCTCGCTGTCCTGGTGTTCGCTGGCACCGGCGCAGGCGCTCAGGAAAAGGTTTTGCCCATTGACCTCCAGCGGTTGCGTGACCGCGGCGAGGATGGCCTGCACGCGCTGGATCAGTGCATCGGGCTCCAGATCGGCAAGGCAGACCAGGAACAGGTCGCCCGAGAGGCGGCCGACAAATCCATGCTCGGGGGGGTGGGTGAATGGCAGCTGTTGCACCAGTGCGCACAGGCGTTGTGCCGTCTCGCGCAGCACGGTGTCGCCTGCGGGGCGGCCCAGGGATTCGTTGATCTTGGCAAAGCCATGCAGGCCCACGCACACCACGGCGCAGCCCCGCCCGTTTTCGCGGCTGCGCTGCAGCACCTGGGCCATTTGCGCCTCGAAGGCCTCTTTCAGGGGCAGGGCGGTCAGCGCATCCAGTCCGCCGCCGCCGGCGGCCGCACTGTGCAGGTGGGCCTGCGCCAGGCGAAGGCTGGCGCTGCGCGCCAGGCGGCTCTGCAGGGTGGTGAGCAGTTCCTCGCGCTGGTAGGGCTTGGTGAGGTAGTCGTCGGCGCCCACGTTCATGCCGGCGCGGATGTCGCTGCGGTCGGCCTTGGCCGACAGCATGATGATGGGTGTGGTGCACAGTTGCATGTCCGTGCGCATGGCCTGCACCAGGCCGAATCCATCCAGGTGAGGCATCATCACGTCGGTGATGAGCAGGTCCGGCGTGTTCTGGCGTGCCAGGGCCAGGGCCTCGTTGCCATCGCTGGCGACCAAGACGTCATAGCCCTCCATTTCGAGCAGCCATTGCAGGTTTTGGCGCAGCGCGGGCTCGTCTTCGGCGATCAGGATTTTCATGGTGTGCTCCCGGTGAGCGGCAAGGTGATGGTGAAGCAGCTTCCTGCGCCGACCTGGCTTTGCAGCGTGATGGTGCCGCCATGGCGCTGCACCGCCTGCTGGACGATGGCCAGACCCAGCCCCGTGCCCGGAATGGCCCCCACGTTGCTGGCGCGCTGAAAGCCCTTGAACAGACCGGCCTGGTCGGCCTCGGGGATGCCAATGCCCTGGTCGCTTACCACGATCTCCAGGTTGTGGGCTTTCTGGCGCGCGCGCAGCAGGATGTTGCCGCCCTGGGGGGAGTACTTGAGTGCATTGGTCAGCAGATTGCTCAAAATGTGGCGCAGCAACCCTGCATCGAGCAGGTGGGTTTGGGTCTCTTCGGGCAAGTCCAGTTGCCACTGGACGCGTTGGTAGGCCGTGGTCATGGCGCTGCGCAGCTCGTCCAGCAGCGACTGGCAAAACGGCGCCAGGGCCATGGGGGCCGGGCGAAATTCCAGCTGGCCTGCATCATGCCGCCCGATGAGCAGCACGTTGTCGAGCAGGTGCGTCATGCGCTGCACGGCATCCTCAATTTTGTCCAGGGTGGTCTGCTTCTGCAGGGCCGTCATGCGCGCCTCGTAGTGCTGCAGCAGTTCCACCGAGCCGTGGATGGTCGCCAGGGGGGTTCGGAATTCGTGCGACGCCATCGAGATGAACCGCGCCTTGAGGTTCGCGATTTCGACCTGGTTCTCGATGGCCTGGCGTTGTGCCGCCTCGGCGCGCAGGCGGGCTGTGGCATCCACCACGAACATCAGCGTGGCAGGGCGCCCTTCCCACTCCAGGGTGACGGCCGAGAGTTCGAGCGAACGGACTTCGCCGGACGGGGTGACGATCCGGAAGCCATAGTGCTCTTCGACCGGCTCGCCATGCAGGCGCCGCTGGTGGCGATCGACCATGGCGGATACGTCTTCGGGGTGAACGGTGGAGGTGAAGGGGTGGCTGAGCAGGTATTCGTGTGAATATCCGACAATGCGTTCGAGCGCCGGATTGACAAAGACCATGTGTCCGTCCTGCACCACCACCACGCCAACGCCGACCTTTTCGATCACGCTGCGGTAGCGCTCCTCGGATTTGCGCAGCGCATCCAGGGCTTGGTGGCGTTCGATGGCGCTGCCCAATTGGTGCGCGACGAAGTTCAGGATGTCCGCGTCTTCGGGGGTGTAGAACTGCGTTCCGCTGTAGTCCTGCACCGCCACCACGCCGCCGATGCGTCCGCGGATGGTGATGGGAACGCCCAGCCAGGAGTTGAAGCTGGCGTCTCCGCGCACGCTGGTCACTTCTCCGCTGTGTGCCAGCCGGGCAAGGCGCTCTTGGTCGACGATCTGGGGTTGCCCGGTGCGCAGGACGAAATCCGTCAACCCCCGGCGCACCGGGACATTGCTCTGCTGCAAGGCATTGCCGTCGCGTTCATCCACATAGTAGGGGAAGTGGTTGGTTTGCTGCGTAGCGTTGTGCAGGCACACATAGCAATTGGGAGCGTGGATCAGTTCGGCCAGCAGGAAGTGGATGTCGCGCAAGAAGTCGTGCAGGGTCAGCCCGGCGCTGGCGCGCTCGGCCATGCGGAAGAACACGTTCTGCAGCAGGGCAGCGCGCAGCGCGTCGGCGGAAGGGGGTGGGGTGGTTTCCGTCATGTGGCCTCGTGCTGTGTGCCCAAGGGCAGCACCACCGTGAAGCGGGTACCGTGATTGACGGAGCTTTCCACTTCGATCCGCCCCTGGTGCAATTGCACGGCTGTCTTGACGATGGCCAGCCCCAGGCCGGTGCCGGCGATGTGCCCCACGTTGCTGGCGCGGTGAAAGCTGTCGAACAAGTGATCGATTTCCGCAGCAGGGATGCCAATGCCCTGGTCCTGCACCACGAAGACCAGCTCCTTGTTGTTTGGGGCATGTGCCGTGAATCGAATTTCCCCGCCCTGGGGCGAGTATTTGAAGGCGTTGGTGAGCAGGTTGGAAAAAATGTGGCGCAGCAGCTTTTCGTCGGCCAGCACCGGTTCCGGCAGAAGGCTCCAGTCGGTGTGCAGTGTGCACTGGGAACTGCGCCACTGGGCCTGGACATCGTCCACCAGGGTTTGGCACCAGGTTTTCAGATTCAGGGGGGCGGGCTTGAATTCGAGCATGCCTGCGTCGGAGCGTCCCAGCATCAGCACACGGTCCAGCATGTGGGTCATGCGGTGCACGCTGTCCTGGATGGTGTGCAGGACGTCCTGGCGATCCTTGCCGGAAAGGCGCTCGCTGTAATGTGTGAGCAGCTCGACGGAGGAAAGAATGGCTGCCAACGGGGTACGGAATTCGTGGCTGGTCATGGCCACAAAGCGTGAGCGCAGCTCATTCAGTTCTTTTTGCTGGGCCAGCGCCCGGTGGGTCTCCAGTTCGGCCTGCCGCCGTTCGGTGATGTCCAGCAGCGTCCAGATCACACCGGCGTCGGGCTGGAAGGGTTCCACGCATTGGCCATCCATTTGGACCCACAGCATGCGTCCATCGCAGCGGCGCAGGGCGCGCTCGTGGGAATAGGTGCTGTGTGCGGCCAGTGCGGCGTGCTGAATGCGGCCCAGTTCCTCCCATTCGGTATGGCTGTCGTACAGAAACTCCGTGCTTTTTCCCAGCAGCTGAGTGTCTGTGTAGCCCAGCATGTCGGCAATGCGCCGGTTGGTCCACTGGATCGTCCGGCCCTTGACCAGCGCCATGCCGACCAGGGCTGTATTCAAAAGTGCTTCGCGCTCGGCCCAGGTCCGCTGCAATGCGGCATCGGCCACCTTGCGCTCGGTAATATCGGAAAAAAAGGTCAGGGTGGCGCCTGCGCCGTCCCAGGGGACCAGGGTCACACCGATGTCGAGCCATCGCACCATGCCGTCCGGCATGAGCAGACGAATCTCGTAGCGGTTGGGTACATCTTCTCCGGCGAGGCGCCGACGTCTGCGTTCGTCGACCATCGCACGGTCATCCGGATGGATGAGGTGCAAATAGCCCTTGCGCATCAGCTCTTCTTTGTCCATGTGCAAGAGCTCGGCGGCCCGCCGGTTGACGAATGCGAAATGCCCGTCCTGAACCACGAGCATGCCTTCGCCTGAGTGCTCGACCACCAGGCGGTAACGCTCTTCCGAATGCCGCAGCGCCTCGACCATGGCGCGCTGTTCGGTCACTTCGGTGAAATAGGTGAGGGTGGCAGGTTTCCCCTCCCAGGGCACGACCCGGGGGCGTACGCTGAGCCAGCGCACCACGCCGTCCTGCCCAATGTGGCGCAGTTCCTCGTTGGCATGGGGATCGGGGTGGCTCTGCAGTGCGGCGCGCAGTGCCAGGGCGCGGGGCTGGTCTTCCGGATGCAGCCAGACCACGGGATCGGCCCCCATGAGCTCGTGAAGGGGGATGCGCAAGATGTCGACCGCCATGCGGTTGGCGAACACCACCCGGTCGTCCTGCACCACGAACAAGCCCTCTGCCAGGTTTTCGACCACCTGGCGGCATTGCTCCTGCGAGTTGTAGCCGGGCAGGTCGACCGAGGAGGTGGTGGAGGGGCTGGTCATTGTGTCGGGTGGGTGAGGTGTGCTGCGCGATTCAGGCGCGCTTTCGTGGGGGTGTGGGCAAGGCAGGTGGATTCACGCCCTCTTCAGGCCGCGTGCGGGGTCTGTGTAGGGCGCAGTGCCCGGGTGATGCGCTCTTGCAGCAGGGCGGCCGAGAACGGTTTGACAATGAAATCGCTGATCCCTGAGGCCAGTGCAATGCGAACCTGGTCGACGGCGTTTTCCCCGGTGATCATGATGAACGGCAGATGCTGCGTTTTAGGGTTCTCGCGCACACGCAGCAACAACTCCAGTCCATCGATTTTGGGCATGTTCCAGTCGCACAGGACCAGGTCGTAGTGCAGAGTGCACAGCGCTTCCCATGCTTCCTGGCCATTGTGTGCCGCAGTGACCTGGTGGTAGCCCATGGCGCGGAGCAGGCGGCACTGGGTGTCGCGCATGATTTGCTGGTCCTCGGCCAGCAGGATCCTGGTTTCGTGCATCGTTGCTTCCTCATCCGTGGCTGGGGCATGGCCGCCGAAGTCGCAAAGGGGTGGTAGCGGCATTAAATGCAGGCACGGCGAGCTCTGTCAAGCGGACCGCGCCGCTGTGTCAGCAGGGGTGGCTGATCAGGTCTTCCGACCTGGTGTCATCGCAGGAGCGCCAGTGCGACGGTGCGTTCGGCCGTTGTGCAGGCGCAACGTGGCAGGGCGGGGGCGTTCACTCCTCAGTTCGCACGCTGCTCCACCACCGTGTCATGCACGAAGCGCAATTTGCGCAGTGCGCCCGGCGACAGGGCGAACGGGTAGGCGTCCTGCTGGCCCAGGCTGCGGTTCAGGCTGTTGAGCAGCAGGGTCAGTGGCACCCACTGGCGCACCATGGTGTCAAACCCTGGCGCGGGGGTGGCGAAAGGATCGGCCACATGCTCGCGCAGGGGGGGCGGGGTGCCGGGTTCCGGCACGCTCAGGCTGGTGGCGTAGGCGGCGGCGGTTTCCAGCAGGTCCACCATGTGCAGGTAGTGCGCCCAGGTTTCTGCCCAGTCTTCCCAGGGGTGGGCTGCGGCATAGGCGCTCACATGCTGTGGGTGCCAGTCAGGGGCGGGTTGGCGGGCGTAATGCGCCTGCAGCGCGGCGGCGTAATCCATCCGTTCGTCGCCGAACACGGCCCGGAAAGCATCCAGCCGCCCGCCGCCCTGCACCAGCCTGTCCCAATAAAAGTGGCCTGACTCGTGCCGCAGGTGGCCGATCAGCGTGCGGTAGGGCTCATGCAGGGCCACGCGCAGGCGGGCGCGTTCATCGTCGTCGGCCTCGGCCACGTTCAGCGTGATGGTGCCGCCGTGGTGGCCGGTGACGATGGCGGGCGTGCCGGGCAGGTCGGCCAGGAAGGCGTAGGCCGGCCCGGCACCGGCCGGGGCATGCTCATCCGTGGGTTGCAGGCCAAGCCTGGCCAGGGTGTAGAAGAGCTGACGCTTGGCGCCCTCGATGCGGGCCCAGCGCAGGCGGTGCGAGGGGTCTGAAAGATCGGGCAGGCGCTGTGTCTGGCGGCAGGCCACGCACAGCAGATGCGGGCTGGCGGCGGGAACGGCAAAGTTGCAGGCTCCCCAGGTGCTCTGGTTGTAGCACGGGCGGTAGAGCGCGCCCGGTGTTTCGCTGCCGAGTCTGCGCCACAGGCCACTGCCGGCTTCGGGGGCGGGGGTCAACGCACCCAGCGTGAGCTGGTCGGGCAGAAATGCCAATGCGCTGCCGCAGTGCATGCACTGCACGTTGTCAAAAAAAACCAGGTGGCCGCAATGGCCGCAGTTGTAAACCCGCATGGGCAGAGCTTACCTGTTGCGGGCCATGCCAATGTGCAGGCCCGCACCGGGGCGGGCTCTTGCACGGAGCGGACGTGGGCTATGGGCGTACCACGATGCTGTTGCGCACCTCGCGCACATGGCGCGTGGTGCGGGCAATGTTCTCGGCGCGGTCGCGCTCCTGCTGCGACTTGGCGAAGCCCGACAGTTGCACCGTGCCGTTGAGCGTTTCCACGCTGATGGCGGTGGCCGAGACGGTTCTGTCCTCGGCCATCTTGGCCTTGACGGCGGTGGTGATGGCGGCGTCGTCGACGTAGGCCCCCACGGTCTGCTGTTCGCGCACCACCGAGCAGCCGGTGGTGGCAATGGTGGCGCCCGCCAGCAGGGCAAAGGCCATGGAGCGTGCGTATTTCAGGGCTTGTTGTGGCGTGTTCATGGGAGGATCCTTGTGGGTGTGGATGTTGGAGTGAGGGGCGTTCAGCCCCGTTTGATCAGGCCAAAGACAAAGGTCAGCACGGCCATGACGATGAAGATGAAAAAGAGAATCTTGGCGATGCCGACGGCCCCGGCGGCGATGCCGCCAAAGCCGAAAAGGGCCGCAACCAGTGCGATGACCAGAAAAACAACTGCGTAGTGCAACATGTTTTACTCCTTGGTGGGGCGCACAGGCCGCATGGCCGTGCACTTGTCTGCACTGTAGGGTGGTCAGGCCGCTGGGCTTGCAGGTGCGAAGGGGGTTGGATTGTCAGCGCAGCGCAGGGGCAGCCGTAGGAAACCGCCTACTCCGGCCGCGCCGGACCGCCTGCGGCAGGGGCGGGTGTGCTGGAAGGCAGGATGGCGGCGACCAGCGTGCCCTCGCCGGGCCTGGAGGTGATGGTCAGCCGACCGCCCACGGCTTCCACGCGCTGGCGCATGCCCAGCAGGCCGTGCCGGCTGCGTTCGATGCGGGCAGGGTCGAACCCCTGGCCATCGTCGCGAATCTGCACCGCCACATGCCGGGGGTGCTGATGCACCGTCACCAGCACCTTGCGTGCCTGTGCGTACTTGCCGATGTTGGTGAGCGACTCCTGCACCATGCGATAGACCGTAAGCTGGGTGGCTTCGGGCAGCGTGACCGTTTCCAGGCTGGTCTGCACCTCGATGCCGGCGCCCCGGGAAAACTCGTGCGCCAGGATTTCCAGGGAAGCTGTCAGCCCGAGGTTCGAGAGGGATGAGGGACGCAGGTCTTCGATGATGCGCCGTTTGAGCGCAATCACGCCGTTGAGGGTTTCGCTCAGATGCCGCAGGCGATCAACCACCTCCGTGCCCTGGTCGCCAAGCCGTGACTTGAGACGCGCCACATCCAGCTTGGCTGCGGTGAGCAGCGCGCCGAGCTCGTCGTGCAACTCGCGCGCCAGGTGGCCGCGTTCGTCCTCACGCACCTGCTGCAGGTGATTGGCCAGGTCGTTGAGCGTGGCAGTGCGCTCACGCACCAGGTCTTCGAGCCGGGAGCGCTCTGTTTCGAGCACCGCCTGCTCGCGTTCGGTGGCCTGCTGAAGCGCACGCGTCTGGCGCAGGTAGAGGTGAAAGGCGAGCAGACCGATGGCCGTCACCAGGGCGATGCCCAGGCGCGAAAGCCAGAGTGACTGGGCGATTTCCGCCTGGCTGCGTGCCACCCGTGCGGTATTGCGCTCCACCAGTGTGCGGGCATGCTGGCGAATGGCGTCCATGTTCTGTTTGCCCACGTCGGTGCTGATGACGAACTTCCAGGCGTCCTCCTGTCCCTTGCGCCGCAGGCTCAGGCTCAGGTCGAGTTCGGACATCTTGCGTGCGACCTGTTGCGACAGCTGCAGGTAATCGTCCAGGTCTTGCGAGGACTCTGCGAACTGACTGCGCAGCTCTTCCAGATTGGCATGGATGGTGGCATTGGCGCTTTGGTAGGGCTCCAGGTAGCGTTCGTCGCCGGTGAGCAGGTAGCCGCGCAGACCGGTTTCAGCGTCCAGCATGCTTTGCAGCAGGCGGCTGACCGACGTCCGGGCCTTCTGCCATTCGTTCAGCTCATTCAGGGCCGCGTGGGAGCGGTGGTAACCCGCTTCGTTGATGCCGATCAGCGTGAGTGCCGCCAGCATGGCCAGGGGCAGGCTGACGGCGATTCTGTGCAATGAAGTCCAGCGCATGGAATTTCTCCGTGGTCAGCGCGGAATGCGCAAATCGGGATAATGAAACAGTCCACCAATTCCATGCAGGCGCGGCCGATGGCTTGCGCACGGAGAGTATGTCAATGATCAATATCGGCATTGTCGATGACCACGCCATCGTGCGTTCGGGACTGCGCCAGTTTCTGTCCGAGCATGTGGATTTACGCGTCGTGGGCGAGGCGGCCAACGGGCGCGAGGCTATCGACCTGATCCGCAATGCCGAGGTCCATGTGCTCATCATGGACCTGGCGATGCCCGGACAGAGCGGGCTGGATGCACTGGCCATGCTGCGCGCCAAGGCGCCGAAGATGGGCATTCTCATACTCAGCGGCTATCCGGAGGAGCATTACGCCATCAGCATGATCCGCCAGGGTGCCAGCGGCTACCTGAACAAGGAGTGTGACCCGGCCGAAATTGTCGAGGCCATCCGCACGATCGCGCTGGGGCGGCGCTATGTGACGCCGGGGGTGGCCGAACTGCTGGCGCAGCAACTGAACCGCAAGGACGACGCGCCGGTGCATGAACAGCTCTCCGAGCGTGAGTTCCAGGTGTTCCTGAAGCTGGCACGCGGAGAGACGGCAGGGGACATCGCCAAGTCGCTCTCGCTGAGCGTCAAGACGGTGAGCACCTACCGCACGCGCCTGATGGAGAAGATGGGCCTGTCGTCCAACAGCGACCTGACCTATTACGCCCTCAAGAACCGGCTGATCGACTGATCTGAATGCCCCGCGCTTGAACCAGGTTCCTGCGAGGCGAGTGGGCAGGGCATCTCATCGCGTTTCGGGCAGGCTGTGGCTCTGGGTGATGCAGTAGTCGATCAGTGCGTCGATCTCGTTGGATTTGTCAAACACTGCATCCACGCCCAGTTGTGCACAGCGCATGCGCACATCGGGCGTGGCGTAGTTGCTGAGCACCACCAGGCGCTGATGGGGCATGCGGGACTGGCACGCCGCCAGAACCCCCAGGCCACTGCCCTGGCGCAGAAACAGATCGATGATGGCGATGTCCCATTGCTCCGGGTGCGCTGTCAGCCAGTGTTTGCCCTCGTCTTCGGTGTCGGCTACACCCACGGCCTCGATGAAGGCAAGCTCTTCCAGCGTACCGATCAGGTTCTCGCGGATGGTGGCGTTGTCTTCAACGATGTAGGTCTTGAGCTTCACGGGATGCATCCATTGCGGTGCCGGGCGGCATCGAAGATCCAATGTACGGTCTGTCCGGCGCTGATTGTGCCAGCGCACACACGCACCGGCCGTAGGCCGATTCCTACCCCGCGCTGCCGTGCGCCTGCCCGCATACCGGGCAGGCGGGGTTGCGCGTGGTGCGCAGCGAGCTCCATTCCATGCCGCGTCCGTCGAGCATCAGCAGGCGCCCGGCCAGCGAGGGCCCCGCGCCCGCCACCAGCTTGAGTGCCTCGGCTGCCTGCATCGCACCCACCACGCCCACCAGCGGCGCGAACACGCCCATGGTGGAGCAGGCCACTTCCTCGAATCGGGCCCGCGGATCGAAGAGACAGGCATAGCAGGGGGCCGTGGCATCGCGCGGGTCCACCACGGTGATCTGCGCGTCGAATCGGATCACGGCACCGGCCACCAGTGGTATGCCCTGGCGCACGCAGGCGGCGTTGACGGCCTGGCGCGTGGCGTAGTTGTCGCTGCAGTCGAGCACCACGGTGGCCTCCCGCACCAGCCGTTCGAGCAGGGGCGTGTCGGCGCGCTGCTGGATGCAGGTGACCCGTGCCTCGGGGTTGATGGCGTGCACGGCCTGTGCCGCCGAAGCCACCTTGGGCTGGCCCACGCGGTCCTGGGTGTGGGCGATCTGGCGCTGCAGGTTGGTCAGGTCCACCACGTCGTGGTCCACCAGCGTGAGGTGGCCCACCCCGGCCGAGCCCAGGTACAGCGCGGCTGGCGAGCCCAGTCCCCCGGCCCCGATCACCAGCGCGTGCGCGGCCAGGATGCGCTCCTGGCCCTCGATGCCCACCTCGTCGAGCAGGATGTGGCGGGAATAGCGCAGGAGCTGGTCGTCGGTCATGGTGCGGTGGGCCTGGGACAGAAAAAAGGGCCGGTACACGACCGGCCCCGGTGGGCGAAGGCGGGGACGGCTTACTGTTCCTTCTTCTCTTCCTTGCGCTCGGTCTGGGTCTTGCTGACCAGCACGGGCTTGCCGCGCAACTGGTTCAGCGCCTGGGCGAGCTGGAAGTCCTTGTCGGTGCCGAATTCGGGCAGCCTGCGGTCGGCGGCGGGCTTCTTGGCCTCTTCCTCCAGGCGCTTGCGGGCTTCCTCGCGGGCTTTTTCGCGTTCGGGATCCTTCTTCTCCTCGACCTGGCCATTGCCCAGGTGCTTTTCGAGGTCGGCTTCACGCATGCGCAGGGCGGCGAACGGGCTGCCTTCGGCGGTTTCGTCGAGCATCACGTCGGGCACGATGCCCCGCGCCTGGATCGATTTGCCGCTGGGCGTGTAATAGCGCGCCGTGGTCAGCTTGATGCCGGTGTCAGGCCCCAGGGGGCGCACGGTTTGCACCGAGCCCTTGCCGAAGGTCTGGCTGCCCATGATGGTGGCGCGCTTGTGGTCTTGCAGGGCGCCCGCCACGATCTCGCTGGCCGAGGCCGAGCCTTCATTCACCAGCACCACCAGCGGCACGGTTTTGAGGGCCGCAGGCAGGCGCTTGAGCGGATCCCCCCCACCCCGGCGGGCATAGAACTCGGGGGACGCCTTGAAGGTGGCCTTGCTTTCGGCCAGCTGGCCGTTGGTGGAGACCACGGTCACGTCCGGCGGCAGGAAGGCGGCGGAGATGGCGACGGCGGCATCCAGCAGACCGCCCGGGTCATTGCGCAGATCGAGCACCAGACCCTTGAGCTTGGGGTCCTGCTTGTACAGCTCTTCCGCCTTGCGCACGAAATCGTCCACCGTGCGCTCCTGGAACTGCGAGAGGCGGATCCAGCCGTAGCCTGGCTCGATCATCTTGCCCTTGACGGACTGCGTCTTGATCTCTTCGCGCGTGATGGTCACGGCAAAGGTGCGGTTCTCGTCCTTGCGGAAAATGGTGAGCGTGACCTTCGTGTTGGGCTCGCCGCGCATGCGCTTGACAGCGTCGCTCAGACTCAGGCCCTTGACGGCAGTTTCGTCGATCTTGGTGATGAGGTCGTTGGTCTTGAGGCCAGCCCGGAAGGCGGGAGAGCCCTCGATGGGCGAGACCACCTTGATGAGCCCGTCTTCCTGCGTGATCTCGATGCCCACTCCGACGAAGCGGCCCGTGGTGCCTTCGCGGAATTCGGCGAACGACTTCTTGTCGAAATATTGCGAGTGCGGGTCAAGGCTGGAAACCATGCCGGAGATGGCGTCGGTGATCAGCTTCTTGTCGTCCACCGGCTCCACGTAGTCGGTCTTGACCAGGCCGAAGACGGCCGAAAGCTGCTGGATTTCCTCCAGCGGCAGCGGCGCCATGGCGCCGCGCGCCACGGTCTGCAGCGACACCGTGGTCAGCACCCCGGCAAGCGCGCCAACAGACACCCAACCTGCAATTTTCAGTTTCTGGCCCATACAAACACCTCTGACCGACTCAATATACACCTTGGAAGGGCCGGGCCCGCGCGGGTTCCCGCGCCGGGCCTTGTTTTCGCGCCGCCGGGCCGGTGCGGTGCGAGATTTACCGCAGCTTTACGCTTTGCCCTGGCTCGCCACGGCGGCGGCGGCCCGGGCTGCTGCCTCGGCATCGCCCAGATAGTAGTGGCGGATGGGCTTGAGGTCGGCATCCAGTTCGTATACCAGCGGAATGCCGTTGGGAATGTTCAGGCCGACGATGTCGCCGTCCGAGATGTTGTCGAGGTACTTGACCAGGGCGCGGATCGAGTTGCCATGGGCCGCCAACAGGATGCGCTGGCCCGAGCGGATGGCGGGGGCCATGGTGTCGTTCCAGAACGGCAGCACACGCGCCACGGTGTCTTTCAGGCACTCGGTCAGCGGCACCTGGCTGGCATCGAGGCCGGCGTAGCGGCGGTCGCCGCGCTCGCAGCGCGGATCGCCCGCTTCGAGTGCCGGGGGCGGGGTGTCATAGCTGCGGCGCCACACCAGAACCTGCTCGTCGCCGTATTTCTGGGCCGTCTCGCCCTTGTTGAGACCCTGCAGGGCGCCATAGTGGCGTTCGTTCAGGCGCCAGCTTTTCTGCACGGGCAGCCAGGTACGGTCCATCTCGTCCAGGGCATACCACAGGGTGTGGATGGCGCGCTTGAGCACGCTGGTGTAGCACAGGTCGAACTCGTAGCCCTCGGCCTTGAGCAGCTTGCCTGCCGACATGGCCTGCGAAACGCCGGTGGGGGTGAGGTCCACATCGGTCCAGCCGGTGAAGCGGTTTTCCAGGTTCCAGGTGGATTCGCCGTGGCGGATCAGAACGAGTTTGTGCATGGTTTCCCTAGAGCGAGCGGGTCAAAACCCATCATTCTAAAATCCCGGTGTTTGCCAACCCAAGGAATAACGTGAAATTCTTCGTCGACAACTGGTATTTGTTCGTTCTCGCGCTCGCCTCGGGCTCCATGCTGCTGGTGCCCGCGCTGCGGGGGGCCAGCTTTGGCGGGCTGACGGCAGCCAATGCGGTCTTGCTGATCAACCGCGAAAAAGCCGTGCTGATCGACGTGTGCGGCGCCGATGAATTTGCCGCCGGGCATGCCGGTGGTGCCAAGAATGTGCCGCTCGATGAGCTGGAAGCGCGTCTGCCCAGCGTCGTGAAAAACAAGGCTGTGCCGGTGGTCATGGTGTGCGCCAGTGGCGGCCGTGCAGCCCGCGCGGCCGTCATCGCGCGCAAGCTGGGTTACGAAAAGGCCCAGGTGCTGGCTGGCGGCCTCAAGTCCTGGAAAGAAGCCGGTCTGCCGGTCGAGAAAGCCTGAAGAGGGGGCCCCATGCAAACCGTCAAGATGTACACCACCGCCGTCTGTCCCTACTGCACCCGTGCCAAGCAGGTTCTCAAGGCCCGGGGCGTGGAGCAGATCGAGGAAATCCGCATCGACACCGACCCCGTGGCGCGCGCGCACATGATGGAAACCACGGGTCGGCGCACCGTGCCCCAGATCTTCATTGGCGACACCCATGTGGGTGGCTGTGACGATCTCATGGCCCTGGATGCGCGCGGGGGGCTGACCCCTCTGCTGGGCGCTGCATAATCCTGCCCCATGTGCCCGCTGCGGGAACGGTTTTTCGCAGCGGGTTTTTGTTTGATGGGCCCTGCGCCGTGCCGGGCCCCGTTTGAGCTGAAAGAGTCCCCCTACCATGGCCGATCAAGAAAATCCCGTGTTCCAGATCCAGCGCGTCTACCTCAAGGACCTGTCGCTCGAACAGCCCAACTCGCCCGCCATCCTGCTGGAAGCCGAGCAGCCCAACGTGGACATCCAGATTGGCGTGGAAGCGGCTCCTGCCGCCGAAGGCATCTTCGAAATCTGCGTGACCGCCACCGTGCACACCAAGATCAAGGACAAGACCGTGTTCCTGATCGAGGCCAAGCAGGCCGGCATCTTCGAGATCCGCAACGTGCCCGAAGACCAGATGGGGGCCGTGATCGGCGTGGCCTGCCCGCAGATCATCTACCCCTACCTGCGCGGCAACGTGGCCGACACCATCAACCGCGCCGGTTTCCCGCCCGTGCACCTGGCGGAGATCAATTTCCAAGGCATGTACGAGCAGCAACGGGCCCAGGCTGCCGAGGCGCCCTCGTCGCAGCTGCCCCAGTAAATTCAAGGTCTTTTTGACCTCAAGCGCTTGTCAGTCAAGCGCGAGCAGCTATGAAAATCGTAGTGATTGGTGCCGGTGCCTGGGGCACGGCCATGGCCATCAGCGCCGCCGCGCACCCTGCGGGCCATGCCGTCACCTTGTGGGCGCGCGATGCCGCGCAGGTGGCCGACATGCAGGCCGTGCGCAGCAATGCGCGCTACCTTCCCGGCATCGGCCTGCCGCCTTCCCTGACCGTGGCCGGTGGCGATGTGGCAGCGCTGGCGCACGCCGCCGACCTGGTCATCGTGGCCACGCCCATGGCGGCTCTGCGCGGCATGCTGGCGCAACTGCGCGGCTGCACCGTCCCCGTGGCCTGGCTGTGCAAGGGCTTCGAGGCGGCTGCAGAAAGTTCTGACTCTTTTGGCCTGCTGGCGCACGAGGTGCGTGCGCAGGTTGCTCCTGATTTGATCGCGGGCGTGCTCAGCGGTCCGAGTTTCGCGCAGGAAGTGGCGCGGGCCCAGCCCACGGCCCTGGTGGCCGCCAGCGAGCATGCCAGCGTGCGCGACGCCCTGGTGCGCGCCTTCCACAGCCCCAGCCTGCGCGTGTACGCCAACGACGATATCGTGGGCGTGGAGGTGGGCGGCGCCGTGAAGAATGTGCTGGCCATTGCCACCGGCCTGTGCGACGGCCTGCAACTGGGTCTGAACGCCCGCGCGGCTCTGATCACGCGCGGTCTGGCCGAAATGACGCGCCTGGGCCTGGCCCTGGGCGCGCGCGTGGATACCTTCATGGGCCTGTCGGGCCTGGGCGACCTGGTGCTTACCGCCACCGGCGACCTCTCGCGCAACCGCCGCGTGGGCCTGCTGCTGGCGCAGGGCCAGACGCTGGCGCAGGCCGTGGCCTCGCTGGGCCATGTGGCCGAGGGGGTGTACTGCGCCCGCACCGTGGTGCAGCGTGCCCGCCACCTGGGGGTTGAAATGCCCATCAGCGAAGGCGTGGTGGCCCTGCTGGACGGCCGCTTGCGGCCCGCCGAGGCCGTGGCCGCGCTGATGGAGCGCGAGCCCAAGGGCGAAGGCTCCTGAAGTGAAACAACCCCCTATGTCGCTGCGCTCCTTCCCCCTTCTCTAGCATCGCTGCGCGATGCGGAAGGGGGACGCCACCAGCGCGGCGGGGCGGCCCTTGCGCGGTGGCCGCTGGTCTGGGCCACGCCCGTTGCATGCGACACGGGTGGTGCGCGTGCCATGAAAAACCGATACGTTCAGGCCAGGGTCGTCGGTACCTCGCGCCACTCGCCGGGCGCCAACCCCTCCAGGCTCCAGGGCCCGATGCGCATGCGCACCAGGCGCAGCGTGGGCAGGCCCACGGCGGCGGTCATGCGGCGCACCTGGCGGTTGCGGCCTTCGCGGATGGTCAGCTCCAGCCACGCGGTGGGAATGCTCTGGCGAAAGCGCACGGGCGGATTGCGCTCCCACAGCGCGGGCGGCTCCAGTGCGCACGCCTGCGCGGGCAGGGTGGGACCGTCCTTGAGTTGCACGCCCTCGCGCAGCTGGCGCAGCTGCTCTTCGGTGGGCGTACCCTCCACCTGCACCCAGTAGGTCTTGGCCAGCTTGTGGCGCGGGTCGGCGATGCGTGCCTGCAGGGCGCCGTCGTTGGTCAGCAGCAGCAGGCCTTCGCTGTCGCGGTCCAGGCGCCCGGCCGGGTAGACGCCGGGCACATCCACAAAGTCTTTGAGCGTGGCGCGGCCTTCGCTGTCCGGGCTGAACTGGGTCAGCACGTCAAACGGCTTGTTCAGCAGCAGCAGGCGCGGCATGGTCGGCGGCGCCTTGGCAGCACGGCGGGCAACGGGGCGGCGGGGCGGTGACGCCATCGGCCGCTCACCCGCGCAGCAAGGCGAGGTAGGCGCTGCGGGTTTGGGGCGCCACGGCGTCCAGCACCTGTTCGTGCGAGGTCTGGTGCCGGGCCAGCATGCGCGCCGACGCAATGGTCTTGGACTTGCAGAACCAGTGGCAGGTGTGTTGCATCAGAAACAGCTCGGCCGAGAGGGTGTAGGCCTTGTCGCGCAGCGAGCGGCCGGCCTCGTTGCGCACGGCCCGTTCGATGCCCTCGGCGTGCAGCTGCAGGGCTTTGCGCATGTCGAACGTTGCACCGGGCAGCCACTGGTCGGCAAAGGGCAGTGCCAGCGCGAGCGTGCTGACGCGGGCCTGCGCAGGGTCCACGCGCGCGAACTCGGCGGCAAAACGGGTGAACTGCTCGCTCAGTTGCAGCTCGGTGGTGCGCAGCAGGCTCCAGACCTGCTCGCGCCGTTCGGTGTCGCTTTCGCCCAGCGCGCGCAGGTAGCCCTCGGTGAGGTTCTCCATGAGCTTCTCGATCTGGTAGTGCCCCAGGTAGCTGGCCAGCAACACAATGCGCTGGCGCTGCTGCTTCGCATTCAGCATGAAGATGCCGATGGCGATGAGAAAGCCGAGAAAGAGGATGTCCATGGCGGCAGCTTCGTTTACCCGGTCTTTCAGACCTCGAAATTGTCGATCAGGCGGGTGGTCCCCAGGCGCGCCGCGCCCAGCACCACCAGCGCGTCGCCGACCTGGGGCGGCTGCAGGTCGCTGCGGCGGCGCACCGTCAGGTAGTCGGGTTGCCAGCCGCGCGCGGCCAGGGCCTCCCGGGCGCGCTGCTCCAGCGCGGCCACCTGGTTCGGCAGGGCGTGGGCGGCCGCCACGGCCTCGCGGGCCAGCGCGCGCAGCGCCAGCGAGAGCTGCACGGCTTCCTGGCGCTCGGCCTCGCTGAGGTAACCGTTGCGCGAACTCAGCGCCAGGCCGTCCTCGGCGCGCTGCGTGGGGCCCGCCACCAGCTCGATGGGCAGGGCGAACTGCTGCGCCATGCGCCGCAGCACCATGAGCTGCTGGTAATCCTTCTGGCCGAACACGGCCGTGCCCTGGGCCTTGCCTGCGAACACGGCGCAAAACAGCTTCATCACCACGGTGCACACGCCGGTGAAGAAGCCGGGGCGGAACTGCCCTTCCAGAATGTCGGCCAGCAGCGGGTCGGGCTGCACCTTGAAGGTCTGCGGCTCGGGGTACAGGTCGGACTCGCGCGGAGCGAACAGCACATCGCAACCCGCGGCGCGCAGCTTGGCCGCGTCGGCTTCGAGCGTGCGCGGGTAGCTGTCAAAGTCCTCGTGTGGCAAAAACTGCAGCCGGTTCACGAAGATGCTGGCCACCAGCACATCGCCCAGCGGCTTGGCCTGGCGCACCAGGGCCAGATGCCCGTCGTGCAGGTTGCCCATGGTGGGCACGAAGGCGGGCCTGCCGTGGGCCGCCAGGGCCGCGCGCAGGTCGGGAAGGGAGTGGACGATGAGCATGGCTGAAAGTCAGAAAGGGAGGGGCCGGGTTTTACCAAGCGTGCACCGCATTGTCGGGGAAGCGCCCCTGCTTGACCGCCTGCACATAGGCCTCCATGGCGCCGCGCACGCTGTCGGCGTCCTGCATGAAGTTGTGTACGAACCGGGCCATCTTGCCCAGGTTCATGCCGAGCATGTCGTGCAGCACCAGCACCTGGCCGGCGGTGCCGTTGCCCGCGCCGATGCCGATGGTGTGGCAGTGCGGCAGTTCCAGGGTCAGCTCGGCCGAGAGCTGTGCGGGCACCATCTCCAGCACCAGCATGGAGGCGCCGGCGTCCTGCAGCTCGTGCGCCTGGCGGCGCATGGTCAGCGCGGCCTCGTCGGTCTTGCCTTGCACGCGGTAGCCACCCAGGGCGTGCACCGTCTGCGGCGTCAGGCCTAGGTGGGCGCAGACGGGAATGCCGCGCTCGACCAGGAAGCGCACGGTTTCGGTGGTCCAGCCGCCACCTTCGAGCTTGACCATGTGCGCGCCGGCGCGCATCAGGGCCGAGGCGCTGCGCAGGGCCTGCTCGCGCGACTCGTGGTAGCTGCCGAAGGGCAGGTCGGCGATCAGCCAGGCCGTGCCCTGCACGCGGTAGAGCCCGCGCGCCACGCTTTCGGTGTGGTAGACCATGGTCTCCAGCGTCACGCCCACGGTGCTGGGCAGGCCCTGGCAGACCATGCCGAGCGAGTCGCCCACCAGCAGGCACTCCACCCCGGCGGCGTCGGCCACGGCGGCGAAGGTGGCGTCGTAGGCGGTCAGCATGGTGATTTTTTCGCCGGCGTCGCGCATCTGCTGCAGGCGCGGCAGACTCACGGGGCGGCGCTGGGGCAGCGGCGAGGCCGGTGGCAGCGTGCCGTAGGGGGTGCCGGCGTTGGCGGAGGGCTTGGAGGTTTCGGTCATGGGGCCATCCTTGCAAAGTCCATGGGAGCCGCGAGTCTAGTCGAAGCCGCTATGCTTCGGTCCCATGACGTATTTTGCTGACCCTTCCAACGATTCCTTGCGTTCCCAGGTGCTGCTGGACGTGGCCCGCGCCCTGCAGGAGGACGTGGGCGGCGGCGACCTGACCGCCGGCCTGATCGACCCCGCGCGCCGCGCCCGCGCCCGCGTGCTCGCGCGCGAGAGCGCCGTGATCTGCGGCGCCCCCTGGGCCGACGCCGCGCTGCGCGCGCTCGACCCCGAGGCCCGCATCACCTGGCATGTGGCCGAGGGCAAGCGCTGCGCGCCCGACCAGGTGGTGCTGGAGGTGGAGGCCAGCGCCCGCGCGCTGCTGAGCGCTGAGCGCACCGCGTTGAACTTCCTGCAACTGCTCTCGGCCGTGGCCACCAAGACGGCCACCTACGTGGAGGCCGTCAAAGGCACGCGCGCCCAGATCGTGGACACGCGCAAGACCCTGCCCGGCCTGCGCCTGGCGCAGAAGTACGCCGTGCGCACCGGCGGCGGCACCAACCACCGCATCGGCCTGCACGACGCGGTGCTCATCAAGGAAAACCACATCGCCGCTGCGGGGGGCGTCACGGCCGTGCTGCGCGCGGCCGAGGCAGTGGCCGCGCGCGCGCAATTCATCGAAATCGAGGTGGAAACGCTCGCGCAATTGCAGGAGGCGCTGGATGCCGGTGCCAAGATGGTGCTGCTCGACAACATGCCCCTGCCCATGTTGCACGAGGCGGTGCGCCTCAACGCGGGCCGTGCCATCCTCGAAATCTCGGGCGGCGTGACCCTGGAGAGCGTGCGCGCCCTGGCAGAAACCGGCGTGGACCGCATTTCGATTGGCACCCTCACCAAAGACGTGAAAGCCACTGACTTTTCCATGCGCCTGCAGGAATTAGAGTGACCAACCCCCTGTGGCGCTTCGCGCCTTCCCCCTTCTCGCGCGCGATGCGCGGGAAGGGGGACGCTCCCAGCGCGGCGGGGCGGCCCTTGCGCGGGAGCCCTGGCCTGGGCCGCTGCTGTTTCAAGCAGCGTGGGAGCTACAAACGCGGAATGGATAACTGACATGAATACCACGATTACTCTGAAGGAAGTCGATTACGAGCAGCCCGAGGGCGGCTCGGTCTGTTCCACCAAGCACGCCTGGGCGCGCGTGCCCGCCGAGCCCTCGCCGGACGAGCGCGCCGCGCTCAAGGACAAGATCCGCCGTTTGCTGAAGGAAAAGAACGCGGTGATGGTGTCGCACTACTACGTGCACCCGGATCTGCAGGATCTGGCCGAGGAGACCGGCGGCATCGTCAGCGACTCGCTGGAGATGGCGCGCTTCGGTCGCGACCACGCGGCGCAGACGTTGGTGGTGAGCGGCGTGCGTTTCATGGGCGAGACGGCCAAGATCCTCTCGCCCGAGAAGACCATCCTCATGCCCGACCTCGACGCCACCTGCTCGCTCGACCTGGGTTGCCCGATCCAGGAGTTCAGCGCCTTCTGCGACCAGCACCCCGACCGCACCGTGGTGGTCTACGCCAACACCAGCGCCGCCGTGAAGGCGCGCGCCGACTGGCTGGTGACGTCGAGCTGCGCGCTCGACATCGTCCGTGCGCTGAAAGACCAGGGCCACAAGATCCTCTGGGCGCCCGACCGCCACCTGGGCGACTACATCCGCCGCGAGACCGGCGCCGACATGGTGTTCTGGAACGGCGCCTGCATCGTGCACGACGAGTTCAAGGCCTTCGAGCTGGAAGCCTTGAAGAAGGAGCACCCGAACGCCAAGGTGCTGGTGCACCCGGAAAGCCCGGCCGACGTGATCGCCCTGGCCGACGCCGTGGGCTCCACCTCCGCCATCCTCAAGGCCGCGCAGACGATGGACGCCGGGGAGTTCATCGTCGCCACCGACAACGGCATGATGCACAAGCTGCGCGCGCTCAACCCCGGCAAGGTGTTCTACGAAGCGCCCACCGCCGGCAACAGCGCCACCTGCAAGAGCTGCGCCCACTGCCCCTGGATGGCCATGAACGGCCTGGCCGGCGTGGCGCAGGTGCTGGAGACGGGTGGCAACGCCATCGAGGTGGACCCGGCCATCATCCCGCGCGCCCGCCTGCCCATCGACCGCATGCTGGCCTTTACCGCCGCGCTGCGCAACGGCCAGCCCACGGCGGGACTGGTGCCGCATATCGGAGCCGCCTGACCCCGCAGGGTGGGAGAGTATTGCTCTCTTTATTATAGCTAACGGCGCTTATGAATAAAGCGCTGGAGGCCAATTTGACCATTGATTCACTGATCGATTTCAGCGACCCGCGCGACAGCGCCGCGCCGCGCCTGCGCTGCGCCTTTGCCGCACCGCGCCAGGTGCTGGAGGCCCATGCGCCGGGCGAGGTGCGCGCCGTGCTCGATGCCGTGCAGGCAGCCGCTGCGCAGGGCGCCTGGTGCGCGGGCGGGCTGCGCTACGAGGCCGCCAGCGCGTTCGACCCCGCGCTGCGCACCCAAGCCCCGGACGGGCCGCTGGCCTGGTTCGCCGTGCACGATGCGCCGGCGCCCTGGCCCGACGCGCTGTCCGCAGGCGCCCACGCACTGCACTGGGAGAGCGAACCCGGGCGCGCGCGCTTCGACGCCGTGCTGGCCGCGATCCACCGCGACATCGCCGAGGGCGCCTACTACCAGGTCAACCACACCGCGCAGCTCAGCGGGCGCTTGGAGGGTAGCGCGCTGGCGCTGTTCGCCGCGCTGCAGCGCGCCCAACCGGGCGGCTATGCGGCCTGCATCGGCATGAACGGTGAACAGGTGCTGTCGGTTTCTCCCGAGCTGTTTTTCGACTGGCATGCCACGCCCGATGGCAGCGGCGACATCCTGACCCGGCCCATGAAGGGCACGGCCCCGCGCGGCGCCACGCCCGCCGAGGATGCGGCGCAGGCCGCGCAATTGCGCGCCTCGCCCAAGGAACGCGCCGAGAACGTGATGATCGTGGACCTGCTGCGCAACGACCTCTCGCGCATTGCCGAGCCGCACAGCGTGCACGCGCCCCGGCTGTTCCATGCCGAGCCGCTGCCCGCCGTCTGGCAAATGACGTCCGACGTGCAGGCGCGCACCCGCCGCGGCACCCGGCTTTCGGGTGTGTTCGCGGCGCTGTTCCCCTGCGGCTCGGTCACGGGCGCGCCCAAGGCGCGCGCCATGCAGGCCATCGCCGGATTCGAGGACGGGCCCCGCGGCTTCTACTGCGGCGCCGTGGGCCTGGTGCGGCCCGATGGCGCGGGGGGCATCCACGCGACCTTCAACGTGCCCATCCGCACCGTGGTGCTGCGCGGGGCGCAGGCCTCGTGCGGCATCGGCAGCGGCATCACGGCCGACGCCACGGCCGACGCCGAGTGGAACGAATGGCGCCACAAGCGGGCCTTCCTGGAGCGCGCCAGCATGCCTTTCGACATCCTGGAAACCCTGCGGCTCGATGGTGGCCGGTTCCGCCACCTGGACGAGCACCTCGCGCGCATGCGGCAGGCGGCCGTGCATTTCCACCACCCCTGGGACGGCGCCGCCGTGCAGCAATGCCTGCACGACCTGGCAGCCGCCCATGCGCAAGGGGCCTGGCGCGTGCGCCTGCTGCAGGGTGCGGCGGGCGCGCCGCGCGCCGAGGCCTTTGCGCTGCAGCCCACGCCCGAGCCCGTCGTGCTGCGGCTGGCCGACCGCCCGCTGGCCGAGGCGCACGGTGAATTCGTGCGCCACAAGACCACGCGGCGTGCGCACTACGCCGCCTTCGCCCCCGCCGTGCCGGGCGTGTTCGACACCGTGCTGTGGAACGCGGCGGGCGAGATCACCGAGGGCACCTTTGGCAACATCGCCCTGCTGCTTGACGGCCGCTGGGTCACGCCGCCGCTCGCCTGCGGCCTGCTGCCCGGCGTGGGCCGCGCCGTGGCGCTGCGCGAGGGGCGCGTGCACGAGGCCGTGGTGCGCCTGGAAGACCTGCCGCGCGTGCAGGGCTGGGCCTTCATCAACAGCCTGCGCGGCTGGCTGGCGGCGGAGCTGGCTTGAGCCCCACGGCGCGGGCCGCGCAGGGGCGCGGACATGGCAAGATTCGGATTACAGTTTGAATCACTACAGAGGGGGGATGCATGGCCCAGGATGACATCAGCTTCACGGACTTGATTGCCTCGTCCATCCACGACATGAAGAATTCGCTGAACGTGCAGATCAGCGAACTGGAAAAGATATCCGACCAGTGCAAGAAGGTCGGTGACCTGCAGGCGTATGAAGACCTGGGCGGCGTCATCTACCAGGCCAACCGGATGAACTCCAACCTGATACAGCTGCTCAGCCTGTACAAGCTGGACAAGGCGATCTATCCGGTCGATATTGCCGAATGCTCCATCGCCGAGGTGATCGAGGATGTGCTGCTGCAGAACAAGTCGGTCATGGACTTCAAGAACATCTCCGTGGCGATGGACTGCAGCGGCGACTGCCTCTGGTATGTGGACCGCGATCTGGTGGCTGGCGTGCTGCTCAATGCGCTGAACAATGCCTACCAATACACGCAGGACAAGATCCGGGTGGCTGCGCAGATCAAGGACGGCTGGCTGGAATTGCGCATCGAGGACAACGGGACGGGCTATCCACCGTTCATGCTGCGCGATGAGGCCACGGCCACGGCCAAGGGGGTGAGTTTTCTGACCGGCAGCACCGGCCTGGGTTTTTATTTTTCCTCCCAGGTGGCCCACATGCACAAGAATGGCGAGCGGCGGGGCATGCTCATCATCGAGAACGGCGGCGCCTACGGGGGTGGCTGTTTCGTCGTCCGGTTGCCCTGAACGGCGGGAGGAAGACCATCCATGACAGCATCGCTGACACAGGCCAGGATACTGGTCGTAGACGACTTTCAGGGCATGCGCACCATCCTGCGCGACATCGTGCGTGCCATGGGCGTGACGCGCGTGGACACTGCGGCCAACGGCAAGGAGGCGCTGCAGATGCTGCGCGGCAGCCGCTACGACGTGGTGATCTGCGACTTCAACCTGGGGCCGGGGCTCAATGGCCAGCAGGTGCTGGACGAGGCGCGCCTGCACGACTACATCGGTGTCTCCACCATCTGGGTCATGGTCACGGCCGAGAAGACCGCAGAGATGGTGATGGGGGCGGCCGAGGTCAAGCCCGATGAGTACCTGCTCAAGCCCATCAACCAGAGCATCCTCGAAGGCCGGCTGGAGCGGCTGATTGTCAAGAAGCAGGCTTTGCGCGGCATCGAGGAAGCCATCAAGGCCAAGGACTACACGCTGGCGATCCAGCGTTGCGACCAGTTGCTGAATGCGGATGCGGCCAAGCCCCAGGAGATTCTGCGCATCAAGAGCGATCTGCAGCTCAAGGTGGGCGACTACGACGGTGCCAAGGGGCTGTTCGAGTCCATTCTGGCGGCCCGCAGCGTGCCCTGGGCGCGCACCGGCCTGGGCAAGGTGTATTTCCACAAGGGCAACTACGAAATGGCCCGGAACACCTTCCAGCAGGTGCTGGACGAGAACCGGATGTTCATCGAGGCGTCCGACTGGCTGGCCAAGACCTGCGATGCCATGGGCGAGCGGGTGCGTGCCCAGCAGGTGCTGCTCGAAGCCGTCAAGCTCTCGCCCAATTCGGCCAGCCGCCAGAAGGTGCTGGGCGAGACGGCGCACAAGAATGGTGATCTGGGCGTGGCGCAGGCCGCGTTCGAGAAAACCATCAAGATCAGCGAGTTCTCCTCCAACAAGAATCCCGGGGCCTATGTGGCGCTGGCCAAAGTGCTTTCGGACAATGACGCCCCCGACGAGGCGCTCAAGGTGCTGTCACGCACCAAAGGGGTTTTCAAGGACAGTACCGATGTGGCCATACAGGCCGCAGCGGTCGAAAGCGCGGTGTACAGGAAGACCGGGCAGCATGACCTGTCCGATGCCGCCATGGCCCAGGCCGAGCAGTTGCTCGCCAGCCAGCCCGGCAAGCTCAGCCAGGACGCAGCGCTGGAGGTGGCACAGGCCATGTTTGCCCTGGGCCGCAAGGACAAGGCCTTTGGCCTGATGCGGGACCTGGTGAAAAACCACCATGAAGATCTTCAGCTGTCGAACCGGGTGGAGGCGCTCTTCGAGCAGGCACAGATGGGCGCGGAGGGCCGCTCGCTCATTGCCGAATCCCGGGAGGAAGTCATTCGCATCAACAACCAGGGCGTGCTGCTGGCCAAGCAGGGCGATTTCGCCGAAGGTGCCCGGCTGTTGCGCACGGCTTTGCAGAACCTGCCGGGCAGCGAGGTGGTGATGATGAACCTCTGCGGCCTGCTGATCGGACAGATGCGCGCGCAAGGCAAGAGCGACGCCCTGATGGGCGAGGTGATGGAACTGCTCGAGCGCGTGCGCGAACTCAATCCCATGAACGAGAAGTACCGGCAGTACATGAACGCTCTGCACCCACCGGGCGGGCGCGGCGGCAGTTGACGGCGGCTTGGCCCACGCCGCATAGGCCGGGGGCTTCACGCCCATGCCCGAACGGCGCATCCAGGCGCCGCTGACGCCGTTTCAGGCCTGTGGCGCGCCGTCGCCGCTGGTGCCGTAGACGACGTTGTGGGTGGCCAGGTAATCCCGGATCAGGCGTCGCACCACTTGCGAAGGGGTGATGTCCTGCTCGGCACAAAGTTGCTCGAAGGCCCTTTTTTTGGCAGGGTCAATCAGCAGGGTCAGGCGTGCGGTTTTCGGTTCCATGTGTCGTGCATACTAATAACATGTGTTTTGTAGGGGAATCAAAAGCACATTGAATGGCAATGATGACCCCGTCGTGGGACAATCATAACGAGCCAGGAACCGGATCTGCAGCGCCCCAGGGGCTTGCGTCCACAGTTTGCCGCATTGGCAGGCGCAACGCCCCCCGCAAGACACAATGAAAACACCCTCCGGTCCGGTGCTTTTGGCACGTCAACGCCTGCCTGGCGTACTGGTGGGCGTGGTGCTTGTGCTGCTGGCCTGTGCCATTTACTGGGCGCATCTGCTGGGGGACCAGTCGGACCGGCTCCGCTCCACCGAGGACCAGACCCGCCTGCGCGCCGTGCAGATGTCGGCCACGCTGGCCTCCCAGGTCGGCACACTGGTCGCCGGGCTGGAGTACCTGGCGCACAGCCTGGCCACCACGTACGAAGTCGATCCCGGGCACGCCTTTCCGCTGGCCGTGCGCGCGGCCCTGCAGACGTTTCCGGCGGGCAGCATCGTGCAGGTGGCCGTGGCGGATGCGTCGGGGCGCATGACCTATTCCAGCCTGGCCGATCACCAGCGGCCAGACGTCCGCACCGTCTTCATTTCCGACCGTGCCCATTTCAAGGCGCACACCCAGGGTGGACCTGCGCGGCTGTTCATCAGCCATCCGGTGCTGGGCCGGGTGTCTGGACAATGGACCATCCAGTTTTCCTATCCCGTCCGGCAGCAGGGCCGCTTTGACGGCGTGGTGGTGCTGTCCATCTCCCCGGCCTACATCGCGGGCGGGTTCCGCGCGCTGTTTGGCGACAGCCGCGACGTGGCGCTGCTGGTGCGAGACGACGGCAGCTACCTGGCGCGCTCGCACCTGCTGGACAAGGTGCAGGGCCAGCAGGTCCCCAAGGAGCGCGAGTTTCTCTCCGCACCGAAGGCACGGCAGGGGGAATACCGGGCGGTGGACCCGATCGATGGCGTGGAACGGCACTACGCCTGGACGCGGCTGGCGGACTATCCGCTCATCGTCAGCGTCGGGCTGGACCGCGAGCATGCGCTGGCGGCCACGCGCAGCGCCATTCACGACAGCCGGTGGCGCAATGGGGCGGGCAGCACCATCATCGTGCTGGCGCTGCTCTGGATTGCGGGTCTGTTCTTCCGCGTGCAGCAAGACCGTGCGCTGCTGCAGGAAAACCGCCAGCGCTACATGCTGGCGCTGGAAGGCGGCTCCCTGGGCGTGTGGGACTGGAGCCTGTCCACCCGGCGCATGGGCATTGACCAGCGCCTGGCCGAGATTCTCGGACTGGCCCCGGACGCCGTCGCATCCACCCTCGAAGAGGTGCAGCGCCTGGTGCACCCGGATGACTGGCCTGGCATGCAGGCCACGCGCGAGCAGCTGCGTGATGGCCGGATCGACAGTTTCGAGGCCGAACTGCGCATGCGCCACAGCGATGGACACTGGCGCTGGGTGAATGTGCGCGGCAAGGTGAGCCTGCGTGATGCCCAGGGGCGCGCGACGCGCGTGTTCGGCACGTTCACCGACGTATCGGCGCGGCGCGAGAGCGAGGCGGCGCAGGCTGAACTGCAGGCACGGCTGGGCAAACTGGTGGCGCAGGTGCCGGGCACCGTGTACCAGTACCGCCTGCATGCCGACGGGCACAGCAGTTTCCCCTACGCCAGTCCGGGGATCGGCGATGTCTACGATGTATCGCCGGAGGTGGCGATGCAGGACGCCGGGCCCGTCTTCGCGCGCATCCACCCCGAGGATCTGCCGCGTGTCAGCGACAGCATCATGGCGTCGGCGCGCGACCTCACGCCCTGGGTCTGCGAGTACCGGTTCGTGCGCGCCAGCGGCGAGGTCCGCTGGCTGGCGGGCCATGCCAACCCCGAGCGCGAGGCCGACGGTGGCACGCTGTGGCACGGTTACATCCACGACATCACGGACCAGCATGCCGCCCATGAAGCCTTGCGCCGCAGCGAAGAGCGGCTGCGCCTGACCACCGCCGCGGTGCGCGACGGGCTGTGGGAGTGGGACACCGCCAGCGGCACCATGGCGTTCGATGCGCGGTGCCAGGAAATTCTGGGCCACGAATGGCAAGCCGGCCGCATGGACTTTGCCGACTGGCGCGAGTTGATCCATCCGAACGACCGCCACGGGGTGCTCAGCCTGCTGCAGCGCCAGGTGGAGCTGGGCGAGCCCTTCGGGACCGAACTGCGCCTGCGCCAGGCAGGCGGCGGATGGTGCTGGGCCGAGATTCGCGGGCAGGTCACGCCGTCGGGCCTGAGCAACGGCGTTCTGGTGATTGGCACGCTGACCGACATTGGCCAGCGCATGGCCGATGCACGCCTGCGCCGTGCCTTGCTGGACAACGCGGGCGCGGCCTTGCTGGTCATCGGGCCCGACCGTGTCATCCATCTGGCCAACCAGCGCGCCGTGGACACCTTCTCCGAAGACGGCCTGCCCTTGACCGGACGCAGCGTGCGCTTTCTGCACCGCGACGAGGCCGCTTTTCTGGAGTTCGGCCATTACTACGAGCAGGTGCGCACCGTGGGTGAGGCCCGGACCGAATACCTTCTGCGCACCGCCCAGGGCGAGCTGCGCTGGTTTGCCATCCGGGGCACGCTGCTGGATGCCGAACATCCCGAGAGCGACCTGATCTGGACCCTGGTGGACACCACCGAGCGCAGGCGCTCGGAAGAAGCCCTGGCCACGGCGCAGGCCCACCTGCTGGAGGTGATCGAGCATGTTCCGGGGGGCGTTCTGGTGCAGAACCCCGCCGGGACCGTGGTGGTGGCCAACGAGGAAGCCTGCGAGCTGCTGGCGCTGCGCACGCCCGCTGCCGCCCTGGTGGGCCTGGATGCCGGGGCCTTGCACGGCCGGATGACGCCGGAGCTCCTGAGCCATTGGCTGGCCGCTCCGCAAGGCAGCAGCGTGCTGGACCTGCACGACGGCCGCACTTTCAAGTTTGAACGGATTGCCCTGCACCATGCGGGCGAGGACATGGGGCGGCTGTGGATCGTGCGTGACATCACCGAACGCCGCCGCCATGAGCAGACCCTGCAGTACCTGGCCACCACCGATGCGCTGACCGGCCTGGCCAACCGGCGGGCTTTCATGGCCCAGCTCGACGCCGAACTGGCGCAGGTGGCGCAGGGCGGTGCACCGGGCATGCTGGTCATGCTCGACCTGGACCATTTCAAGCATGTCAACGACACCTATGGCCACGCCGCGGGGGACAAGGTGCTGGTGCATCTGGCGCAGATTCTGCGCGGCCAGGCCTTGCGCCAGGGCGACCTGGCAGGGCGCCTGGGCGGAGAGGAATTCGCGGTGCTGCTGCCCCGCACCCGTGCCGACGAGGCGGCGGCCATCGCCGAGCGTCTGCGCCTGGCGCTGGAGCAAAGCCGCATCGATTCTGGCGAGGGCCGCGTGATCACCATCACCCTGAGCGCCGGACTTGCCCCGCTGGAAGGCACGGCCGGACACAGCCTGGCACAGGCCGATGCGGCCCTGTACCGGGCCAAGAACAGCGGCCGCAACCGCATCGAGCTGGCCTAAGCGGCCGTGCCACCCGGCGCATAGCGCTGCTGCTGCGCCACGAAGCCGTCAAAGGCGGCGAGCAGCGGCCGGAAGCGCTCGCCATCGCCCTCCAGGTGCGCCAGTGCGGCGCAGGCCGCCTCCAGGGTGGAGTGCTGGTCGGCACGGTGCGCCTTGCGGATGTGGTAGCGCGATGCAGGCAGGCCTTGCAGAGACAGGCGCGGCAGCTGCTGCAGCAGCGGGTTGCACCGGAGCATCTTGCGGCTTTGGCGCCAGGTGCCGTCGAGCACCACCAGGCGCAGCCGGGCCGGGTCGCTCAGGCTCCCGGGCTCCAGCGGGGGAGGGCGCAGGGCATGTCCCGGCAGTGGCGTGTCCGGGTAGAGCAGCAACGCCTGGCGTGGACCGGCCAGCAGGGTGCGCAGCGTGGCTTCGTCAAAGAGCTCGCCCGTCACCATGCGGCTGTGCGGCAGGCACAGATGCAGGAGCCGGGCGCTGCCCTTGGCCTGCGCCACCTCCTGCGGGTGCTGCAGGATCAGCACCTCCACCGTGTGCTGCACCGGGGTGACCCATGGGCAGATGCAGCCGCGCAGCGGGCGCAGGCAGGCGGGGCAGTGGGGGCGTGCGGGGGGCACCGCAGTGCAGGTGTGCTATTAAAAAAAGAGCTTACAACGCTTTATGGCAGGGCGCTGCAGCCTTGTTTTGCCAAAAAAACTACAGCCGTTCCTTGACGTAGGAGGGCCGGTCCATGTCCACGATCTCCACGCTCAGCTGCACCAGCAGCCCGGTGGGGCGGGGGGTGAGCCGGCGCAGCACGGCGGCAATGCGCTCGGAGAAGTCCTGCTTGGCCTCGGGCGTGCGGCCCGAGAGCAGGCGCAATTGCGCGTGCACAAAACCGCGCTGCTCTGGCGCCGTGCCGATGGCGAAGCTGTCGTGCACCACGCAGCGGCTCTTGAGGTCGGCCTCGTCGGCGATCTCCGGGCTGGCGGTGACGGCCTGGTTCAGCTCGGTGAGCACCTGGGCTTCGGGAAAACCGGCCAGGTTGGCGGAGTATTCGATGGTGAGGTGGGGCATCTGAGTATTCCTTTGGGGCGCGCAGCGCCACGGGGGGGTGTCATTCCTGTTGCGTAGGGACGTGGTCGCGCAGTTCGGTCTGGCGGTTGTTGGCGTCCACGAACACGAGCTGCGGGCGGTGCGCGGCCACGTCGGCCTCGGGCACCTGGGCGAAGGCGGCGATGATGAGCAGGTCGCCCACAGAGGCGCGGCGCGCGGCCGAGCCGTTGACCGAAATCATGCCGCTGCCGCGCTGGCCCTTGATGGCGTAGGTGATGAAACGCTCGCCGTTGTTGATGTTCCAGATGTGCACCTGCTCGTTCTCGCAGATGTTGGCGGCGTCGAGCAGGTCTTCGTCGATGGCGCAGGAGCCCTCGTAGTGCAGCTCGCAGTGCGTGGCGGCGACGCGGTGGATCTTGGACTTGAGCAGGGTACGGTACATGGCGGTCATTCTCAATGGGTGACGGGGGGGACGAGGATGGTGGGTGCGGCGGGTGCGGCCAGGTGCGGGTAGTCGCGGCTGAAGTGCAGGCCCCGGCTCTCGCGGCGCATTTGCGCCGAGCGCACGATGAGGTCGGCCACCTGCACCAGGTTGCGCAGCTCCAGCAGGTCGCGCGTGATGTGAAAGTGGGAATAGAACTCGTGGATCTCGCCCTGCAGCAGCGCGATGCGGTGTGCCGCGCGCTCCAGGCGCTTGTTGGTGCGCACGATGCCCACGTAGTCCCACATGAAGCGGCGCAGCTCGTCCCAGTTGTGCGAGATGACCACGGACTCGTCGGCGTCGGTGACGCGGCTGTCGTCCCAGCGCGGCAGCGCCGGAATCTGGGTGCGCGGCGCGGCGGCGATGTGCTGCGCGGCCGCGCGGGCGAACACCATGCATTCGAGCAGCGAGTTGCTGGCCAGCCGGTTGGCGCCGTGCAGGCCGGTGCAGGCCACCTCGCCCACGGCATAGAGGCCGGGCAGGTCGGTGCGGCCCGACAGGTCGGTGAGCACACCGCCGCAGGTGAAGTGCGCCGTGGGCACCACGGGGATGGGCTCCTTGGTGATGTCGATGCCCAGCTCGGCGCAGTAGGCCAGGATGTTGGGGAAATGCTCGCGCAGGAACTCCGGGCTCTGGTGCGAGATGTCCAGGTGCACGCAGTCCAGGCCGCGCTTCTTCATCTCGAAGTCGATGGCGCGCGCCACCACGTCGCGGGGCGCCAGTTCGGCGCGCGCGTCGTGTTCGGGCATGAAGCGCGTGCCGTCGGGCAGCAGCAGCTTGCCGCCTTCGCCGCGTACCGCCTCGCTGATGAGGAAGGACTTGGCGCGCGGGTGGTACAGCCCGGTGGGGTGGAACTGGATGAACTCCATGTTGCCCACGCGGCAGCCCGCGCGCCAGGCGGCGGCGATGCCGTCGCCGGTGGCGGTGTCGGGGTTGGTGGTGTAGAGATAGACCTTGCCCGCGCCACCCGTGGCCAGGATGGTCTGCGGCGCGCGGAAGGTGACCACCTCGTCGCTGGCCGCGTCCAGGGCGTACAGGCCCAGGCAGCGCTGGCCCGACAGCCCCAGCTTGCGGCTGGTGATCAGGTCCACCAGCGTGTGGTGCTCGAACACGGTGATGCCCTTGGTGGCGCGCACCACGTCCATCAGCGTCCTTTGCACGGCGGCGCCGGTGGCATCGGTCACATGGGCGATGCGGCGGGCGCTGTGGCCGCCCTCGCGCGTGAGGTGCAACTCCTCGCCCTCCAGCGTGAAGGGCACGCCCAAGGACCGCAGCCAGCCGATGGATTCGGGCGCGTTTTCCACCACGAAGCGCGTGGCAGCCAGATCGCACAGGCCGGCACCGGCCACCAGGGTGTCCTGGATATGGGCGGCGAAGCTGTCGTCGTCGGCCAGCACGGCGGCGATGCCGCCCTGGGCCCAGCCGCTGGAGCCGTCCTGCAGCTCGCGCTTGGTGATCACGGCCACGCGGTGCGTGGGCGCCAGGTGCAGGGCGGTGGACAGGCCGGCGAGGCCGCTGCCCACGATCAGAACGTCAAAATCATGCGATGCCATGGCGGTTATTCGTTGCAGTGGAAGCGGCGCAGCCGCTCAGGGGGTGTCATGTCGGTACATAGGCCAGCCGGACGTAAATCGGGGCAAAGGCCTCGGCCTGGGTGATCTCGATCAGCGTTTCCTTGGCCAGCTCCAGCAGCGCGATGAAGGTGACCACGAGCACGGTGGAGCCCTTCTCGGGGTCGAACAGTGCCTCGAATTCCACGAAGCGCTGCCCCTGCAGCGCCTTGAGCACCTGGCTCATGTATTCGCGCACGCTCAGTTCCTCGCGCGTGATCTTGTGGTGCTGTACCAGCTTGGCGCGCTTGAGGATGTCGCGCCAGGCGTCCTGCAGGTCCAGCACATGCACGTCGGGAAAGCGCGGCTGCAGGCTCTGCTCGATGGCGATCTGCGCCTTGAGGAAGTCGCGCCCGTACTGCGGCAGGTTGCCCAGTTGCTGCGCGGCGAGCTTCATCTGCTCGTATTCGAGCAGGCGGCGCACCAGCTCGGCGCGCGGGTCCTCGGCCTCCTCGCCGCCCTCCTGCTTCTTGGGCGGCAGCAGCATGCGCGACTTGATCTCGATGAGCATGGCCGCCATCAGCAGGTATTCGGCCGCCAGTTCCAGGTTGCGGCTGCGGATCTCCTCCACGTAGGCCAGGTACTGGCGCGTGAGCCCGGCCATCGGGATGTCGAGGATGTTGAAGTTCTGCTTGCGGATCAGGTAGAGCAGCAGATCCAGCGGCCCCTCGAAGGCCTCCAGGAAGACCTCCAGCGCGTCGGGCGGAATGTAGAGGTCGGTGGGCAGCGCGAACAGCGGCTCGCCGTACAGGCGCGCGAGCGCCACCTGGTCCACCACCTCGGGCATGGCGCCGGGTGCCGCAGGGCCCAGGGTGTCGGGCAGGGCGTGGGCCTCGGCGGCGGGGGTGCTACCCATGGGTGCTTCTGAAATGATAGCTTTCAGCGCTTGTTGGATAGGCGCTTGAGGCTAATTTCTTATTAATGCTGGTCGTTGTCCGTTTGGTAGGCGTAGGGCTTTTGCGGTACGCGCGCGGCACTGAATTCCTGCCACAGGCTGCGGTCCACCTGCTTGTCCCACAGCAGCGCGCGGCCGGCCTGCTGCTGGGCATCCAGCTCGGGGCGCTGCTTCTTGAGCTGGTCGATGAACTGGGTGGTGTCGGAGGTGTAGTGGGGGCGGGCGAAGATGGACATGGTGGTGAGGGCAAAGCTGTGGCGCCGGATTTTACCGGGGACCGCCATGCTGCCCCCCGGTGCCCTCTTCCTGCCACCATCGCATGGGGGGTGGCGGGGGGCACCGCAGGACTTGCTGCGCCGCCGGGTACGCCCCCCGGCCTCTGCGCTCCGCCGAGGCATGCTTTCAAAAAAGATAGCTGCTACCGTAATACCAGCAAGCCCCAGAGCCGAAAACATTCAAGGCGCAATCTTCCGCTTGAGCGCCCGCGCCACCGGCTGCGGCAGGCTGGGCAGCGAGCGCAGCAGCCACGGCAGCAGCTTGCGCTTGAGGCCGCTGAGCGACTGCGGCACCACCGCCTCGATCAGGTGCGGCCCGGGCGTGGCCAGCGCCTGCTCCAGCGCCCAGACGAACTCTTCGGCCGTGGTGGCGCGCACGCCGCGCACGCCCATGCCCTGCGCCAGGTGCGCGAAATTGAGCTCCGGCCCCGCCAGGTCGAGCTGCGACCGGGCCTTGGCGCCCGCCTCCTCGGCGCCCACGCGCTCGAGCTCCACGTTGAGCACGGAATACGAGGCGTTGTTGAAGATGATGGACACCACGTTGAGCTGCTCGCGCGCCATGGTCCACAGCGCCTGGATGGTGTACATCGAGGTGCCGTCGCCGATCAGCGCGAGCACCGGGCGCTGCGGGCAGGCGATGGCTGCGCCCACGGCATTGGGCAGGCCCTGGCCGATGGCGCCGCCCGTGAGCGTGATGAGGTCGTGGCGCGGCGCACCGGCCGTGAAGGGCGCGAGCATCAGCCCCGAGGTGATGGCCTCGTCGATGAGGATGGCGTTCTCGGGCAGCAGGTGGCCCACGGCCTTGCAGACCTTTTCGGCCGTGAGCTTGCCGCGCGGTCGGCCCGGGCGGGCGGGCGCCTGCAGCACGGGCTGCGCCTGGGCGGCGCCCAGGGCCTGGGCGAGCTTGTCCAGGCTGGCGGCGGCGTCCTGCGCGGGCGTGGCGAGCTGGTGCACGGTGCAGCCGTCGGGCACCAGGTAGCTCTTCTTGCCGGGGTAGGCAAAGAAGGACACGGGCGCCTTGGCGTCCACCAGCACCAGATGTTCGATGCCCGCGAGCTGCACGCCGGCCAGTTCAGCCAGGTAGGCGATGCGCTCCACGGCGGGCAGGCCCGCGCCGCGCTCCAGGCGCGTGGGGAACACCTCGGCGAACACCTTCACGCCGCTGTGCGCGGCAATGCGCGCGGCCACCAGCAGGCCGGGCTCGCGCAGCGCCTGCCCGCCCAGCAGCAGCGCGGCCTTGCCGCCCGCGCCCCGCGCCTGCAGGAGGGCCTGGGCGATGGCCTGCACCGTGGCGTCGTCCGCCGCCCCGGGGCTTGGCGGGGGTGGGGGCGCGCAGGGCGCGCCGCCCTCGCCCCAGGACACGTCGGCCGGCAGGATCAGCGTGGCCACCTGGCCCGGCAGGCCGCGCGCGGCGGCGATGGCGTCCACCGCGTCCTGGCACAGCGCGGCCGTGCTCTGCGAGGTGCGCACGAAGCCGGGCGAGACGTTGCGCGCCACGGTCTCGATGTCGGACTGCAACTGCGCGTCGTACTGCGTGTGGGTGGTGGCGTGGTCGCCCACGATGTTGACCACGGGCACCTTGCCCTTGCGCGCGTTGTGCAGGTTGGCCAGGCCGTTGCCCAGGCCGCAGCCCAGGTGCAAGAGCGTGGCGGCGGGCTTGCCCGCCATGCGCGCGTAGCCATCGGCCGCGCCCGTGGCCACGCCCTCGAACAGGGCGAGCACGGCGCGCATGCGCGGTTCGCTGTCGAGGGCGGCGACAAAGTGCATCTCGCTGGTGCCGGGGTTGGTGAAGCAGACCTCGACGCCGGCATCGGCCAGCGTTTTCATCAGGGCTTGTGCACCGTTCATATACTCTCCTTTTGATAGCTGCTTGCGCTTTGTTTATGAGCGCTGGATGCCGATTTGATGTTTATTTTCCGGTGGCCATGTGCCGTGCCGCCGCGCGTGCCGTGAGGATGCAGCCGGGCAGGAAGGTGCCCTCCAGCGAGCGTTTGCCACTGGCGCCGCCGCCGCCAAAACCCGCCGCCTCGCCCACGCAGTACAAGCCGTCGATGGGCTGGCCGGTGCCGTCGAGCACGCGGCTGTGCAGGTCGGTCTGCAGACCGCCCAGGCTCTTGCGCGTGATGAGCTGCATCTGGATGGCGATGTACGGCCCCGCGCCGGGTTTTTGCAGCGGCGCGGGCGCGCAGGTGCGCAGTTTGTCGGGCCCCCACTGGCGCGCGTGCAGGATGCGGCGGATCTGGTCGTCGTTGTGCAGCTTGGCCTGGTTCGCAAAATTGGCGTCGAAGGCATCGGCCGTGGCCTGCAGCGCCTCGGGCCGCACGTCCTGCGTGCCGGTGAGCTGGTTCATCTTGGCGGCCAGGCCGGCGAGCGTGTCATCCACCAGGAAGTGCGGGCTCTCGGCGGCCATCTGCTTGACGAGGCGGTGGTTGCCCAGCAAGGTTTCCTTGAGGAAGGCGGGGAACTGCATGTCGCGGATGCGCTGGTTGTGCTCGGCGCCCGAGATGGCGAACTCCTTGGCCGCGATGCGCCAGTTGAGCAGGTGCCAGGTCCAGGGCTTTTCCTGCGCTGCGACGCGCTGGCACAGCCAGTGGGTGTCAAAACCCGTCACCAGCGGCTCGGGGCCGATGCGCTCGCCCCGGTGGTTGAGCCACAGCGCCGATTTGCAGGGGATGGTGGACAGGCCGTGCCCCTCGAAATGCGGGAACGGGTGCGGAAAGCCGGCGGCGTAGTTCCACATCTCGCCCGCGCGGGTGATGCGCGCGCCCAGCGCCTCGGCCACCCAGTGGTGCATCTTGCCGTCGGCGAACGGGTGCGCGCCGTTGAGCAGGGTGGCTGGCATGGGGCGGTCTTTCGGCCAGTTGGCGCGCGTCTGTTCATGGCTGCCGTTGATGCCACCCATGGCCAGCACCACCACTGGGGCCTGCAGCAGCACCTCGGTGCCACTTTCTTCATTGACCGCCAGCACGCCGGATGTGCGGCCTTGCTGCAGGTCGAGGGCCAACGCGCGGTGGCGGTGCAGCACGGTGAGGCGCCCGCCCGTGTCCGCCTGGCGCAGGGCGGCGATCATGCGGCGCGTCAGCTCGCGCGAGGTGCCCCAGACGATGTGGTAGCGCGGCACGCTGTTGCCATCGCCAAAACGCCCGCGCTCGACCCAGTTGACGGCGGGCATGAACTTCACGCCCTCGCCGATCAGCCAGTCGTACACCTGCGTGCGCGAGTGCTCCACGTAGTGGCGCGCCCACTGCAGCGCCAGCGTGTCGTCGGTATCGAGTTCGCCGAAGCGCACCCAGTCGCGCAGCGCGGTTTCGGGCGTGTCGGGAATCTTCATGCGCGCCTGCAGCGGCGTGCCCACCAGGGCCATGCCACCAAAGGCCCACAGGGCCAGGCCGCCCAGGCGTTCGGGCGTGTCGCGGTCCACCAGTGCGACGCGGCGGCCCGCGCGCAGGGCTTCGAGCGCGGTGACGATGCCGGCCAGCCCGCCGCCAACGATCACCACGTCATGGTGCTGTGCTGCCATGGTTTGTCTCCTGGTTGTGGAACCTGTGCGGTTCTCTGTGCGCCAGACGATAGCGTCTTATGATGGGCAAGACCTTGACTTTGGAGCCTGCGTATGTTGACTTCAGAGCCCAGCGTGGCGATGAGCTGGGTGAACACCGTGGTGGCCGCCGCCGAGCGCCAGGGCCTGGCGCGTGACCAGTTGCTGGCGCGCGCGGGCCTGCCGCCCGGTTGCCTGGAGGGGCCGCGCTGGCCCATCGACGACATCACACGCCTGTGGCGTGCGGCGGCAGAACTCACGGCAGACCCGTCCTTCGGGCTGAACGCGGGGCGCACGGTGGGGCCGGGCAGCTTCAATGTGGTGAGTTACATCCTGCTGTCTTCGGCCACGTTGCGCGCCGGTCTGGGCGTGTTGCAGCAGTACCAGCGCCTCATCAGCGACGGCGGGCGCTTCCAGATTCTTCCCGGCGAACGCCAGAGCTGGGTGGTCTACCACCCGCAGCAGGGCAGCCTGGCGTTCAGCCCGCACCAGGTCGAGGCCGTGCTCGCGGCCACCGTCAGCTTCAGCCGCTGGGTGACGGGCCGTGCGCTGCGGCCTGCGCGTGCGCAGTTCAGCCACCGTCCAATCGGTCCCCACGCGGCCTACGCCGAGGCGCTGGCGGCGCCGGTGCAGTTCGAGCAGGTTTTCAACGGCCTGCTGCTGGACAATGCCGTGCTCGACGCGCCGCTGCCGCAGGCCGACGCCGAACTCGCCAGCCTGCATCGCACCCGCGCCTCGGCCCTGCTGTCGGCGCTGTCGCAACCGCTCCCCCTGCGGCGGCAGGTGGAGCAATGGCTGGCGGGCTCCCTCGACGGCAGCGTGCCCGGGCGGGCGGATGCCGCCCGGCAGTTCGGGATGGGTGAGCGCACCTTGGCCCGGCGCCTGCGCGACGAGGGCACGCACTATGCGGAACTGGTGGATGCCGCGCGCCGCGCGCTGGCCTGCACGGCGGTGGCCGATGGCGGCGAGCCGTTCGCGCGCATCGCGCGGCGGCTGGGGTTTTCCGAGGCCAGTGCCTTCAACCGGGCATTCCGGCGCTGGACGGGCTGTGCTCCGGGGGATTGGCAGCAGCGCCGGCCGCCTGTGCCGCGTTCTGCGCTTCCAGCCGTGCGCTGAAACCCGAGCGCTGCATGAGCGAGCGGGGCTGCTCTTGCAGGTTGATGAACTCCATCACGCCGCCGCGCTGGCCCACCGCCTTGAGAATCTGCTCCAGGCCTTCAAGGCCCGTGGTGTCGAGGGCGAACAGGTCGCGGGCATCGAACTGCACGGCCACGCCCCGGGGAGCGGCTTCGACGGCCTGCACCAGCGGGTCCACCTTGCTCGCCGCACCAAAGAACAATGCGCCATGCAGGCGCCACACCAGCCGGGCCGGAGCGGCGGCGGAGGCGCCGTCCGGAGGCAGGGGGTCTGCCCGGAACAGCTCGCTCATGCGCCGCACGAACAGCGCGCAGGCCAGCACCAGCCCCACCTCGACAGCCACGGTCAGGTCAAACACCACGGTGAGGAAAAAGGTGCCCAGCATCAGCAGCCGGTAGTGGTTGCTGAAGTGCTTGAGGCGCATGAACTCGTGCCACTCGCCCATGTTCCAGGCCACGAAAAGCAGAATGCCCGCCAGTACCGCCAGAGGAATGTGCAAGGCCATGGGGGCCGCCACCAGCACGATGAGGGCCAGTGCCAGGGCGTGCACGATGCCGGCAACGGGGGTGGTGGCACCGGCCCGCAGGTTGGTCACGGTGCGTGCAATGGTGCCGGTGGCGGGCATGCCGCCAAAGAAGGGCACGACGAAGTTGGCCACGCCCTGGGCCATCAGCTCCTGGTTGGGGTCGTGCTTGCGGTGGTGCGGGTCGGTGGCCAGTTGGTCGGCCACGCGCGCGCACAGCAGCGACTCGATGGCACCCAGCAATGCGATGGTGAGCGTGGGCGTCACCAGCAGGCGCACGGTGTCCCACGAGAAATCGGGCAACGCGAACGCAGGCGGCTGCTGCGGAATGCCGCCAAAGCGCGAGCCGATCGTCTCCACCGGGTAATCCATCACATAGGCCAGTGCCGTCAGGGTGATCAGGGCGACGACAGGTGCGGGCACGCGTGCGAAAGAGCGCACGGTATGGCCTTCGGCGATGCGCAGCACGGGCGAGCCGTGCATGAACAGGCGCGGCCACAGGAACAGGCCGCCGAGGCACAGCACGCCCAGCCCCAGCGCGTAGGGGTTGACGGTGCCGATGTGCTCGGTGAGTGTGTGGATCTGAGAGAAAAAATTGCCTGGCATCTTTTCGATGGACAGACCGAGCCAGTCTTTCACCTGCGACAGGGCGATCAGCACCGCGATGCCGTTGGTGAATCCGATGACGATGCTCACCGGCACGAAGCGCACCAGGTTGCCCAGCTTGAACAGGCCCAGTGCAAACAGCAGCACGCCTGCGCAGGCGGTGGATATCAGCAGATTGGCCACGCCGTAGCGCTCGACGATGCCGTAGACGATGACGATGAAGGCTCCGGCCGGTCCGCCAATCTGCACGTTGGTGCCGCCCAGCAGGGCGATGAGAAAGCCGCCGATGATGGCGGTCCACAGCCCGGCCTCGGGTTTGAGGCCGCTGGCGATGGCGAACGCCATGGCCAGGGGAAGCGCCACGATGCCGACCGTCACCCCGGCGCCGATGTCGGTGAAGCAGCGGCTGCGCGTGTAGCCGCGCAGGGCGTCAATGATGCGGGGGCGGAACGAGAAAGCCATGCGCTGCATTATGTATGTGCGTGTTTCGTGGATAAAAGTCAGCAGAAAACGGCTGTTTTCCCGAATTCGGGCGCCGACTGCGGCCACTATCATGGGTTGCAGTAATTTGCGGCGTTGCGCTCCAGCGTGCGTTCGGCAGGTTCTGGTGGATCCGTATCAACACGACTTTCCGGCCTATTCATGAAAAATGCAGCCTCAGCCATTGATTTTGGCGCACTGGTCCAGCAAACCTGGGACCGGCAGATCAATCTCCTGCAACTGCTGGAAATGGCAGACAGGCTTTCGGCGCAAGGCCGCGAGCCCCTGGCAGCGGTGCTTTACCAGACCTGGCTGCGGCGCAATCGCACCACGCATGATCATCTCGCCTGGTTCAACCTCGGTGTCATTCTCTTCAACCAAAGAGATTTTGAAGGTGCCCGCGAGGCCTACAGCCGCGCTTTGCAGCTGAGCCCCCGCTTTCTACAGCCGCGCTTCAATCTGGGCCTGGTCTACGAGCAGCTCGGCCAGAGCGATGCTGCCACCGCACAGTGGCTGCACATCGAAAACACCGCTGTGCCGGACGACGAGGCCGACCGGCCGCTGCTGCTGCTGGCGCTCAACAACCTCGGGCGCCATTACGAGGACTGTGGCCGCTACGCCGAGGCCCTGGCCGCGCTGACGCGCAGCCTGCGTCTGGAGCCTGACCAGGCCAAGGTGATTCACCACTGGGTCTTTCTGCGCGCCAAACAGTGCGTCTGGCCGGTCTATGAAGCCATGGGGCCGCTCACGACGGAGATGGAGCGCCAGCACACCTCGGCCATGGCAATGATCGCCCTGTCCGAAGACCCAGCCATGCAACTGGCCGCAGCGCGTCAATACGTGGCGACTTCGTTGAACCTGGATGTGCAGCGTCTGGCGCCCGCCAAGCCTTACCGCCACCGCAAACTGCGAATCGGCTACTGCTCGTCGGACTTCTGCCTGCATCCCGTGGCCATGCTGACTGTCGAGCTGTTCGAACTGCACGACCGCGAGCAGTTCGAGATTTACGGCTTCGACTGGAGCCGCGAGGACCGTTCGCCCCTGCGCCAGCGCGTGGAGACGGCCATGGACCATTTCGAGCGCATCCACACCTTGAGCGACGAGGCTGCGGCCCGGCGCATTCGCGAGTGCGAGATCGATATCCTGGTAGACCTGCAAGGGCAAACCCTGGGCGCTCGGGCCAACATGCTGGCCTACCGGCCCGCGCCCGTCCAGATCACCTATCTGGGCCTGCCCGCCACCACGGGGCTGCCCTTTATCGACTACGTCATTGCCGACCGCTACCTCATTCCAGAGTCGTCACAGCCGTTCTACTCGGAAAAGCCGCTGTATCTGCCCGACATCTACCAGGTGAGCGACCGCCAGCGCTCCGTCGCCCCCGTGCCCTCGCGCACAGACTGTGGCCTGCCGCCCGATGCGTTCGTGTTCTGCTCGTTCAACAACAACTACAAGTTCACGCCGGAGGTCTTCGCCGCCTGGATGCGCATTCTGCAGCGCGTTCCAGGCAGCGTGCTGTGGCTGCTGGCCGACAACGTCTGGTCACAGGAGAACCTGCGCCGTGCTGCGCTCGAACAGGGCGTGACCGGCGAGCGCCTGCTGTTTGCACCGCGGCTGGCGCCTGAACACTACCTGGCACGGATGGGCGTGCCGGACCTGTTTCTGGATACCTATCCGTTCAATGCAGGCACCACGGCCAATGATGCGCTCTGGATGGGGCTGCCCGTGCTCACGATGAGCGGCCAGACCTTTGCTTCGCGCATGGCGGGAGCCTTGTTGACGGCGGCAGGCTTGCCGGAGCTGATCACGACCGATTTGCAGGCCTATGAAGAGAAAGCCGTGGCCCTGGCCCAATCGCCCGCGGAATGCAGGCGCTTGCGCGCGCACCTGCAGCAGACCCGCGAGCATGGGGTGCTGTTCGACACGCCGCGCTTCGTGCGCCATCTTGAGGCCGAGTTTCAGCGGCTTGCGGCTCCCCAGTTACCCTAACTAGGCTTGGCAGCGACGATGAGTCTGGATATATTTTGTAACATTTCCAGCTATTTTGATGCATACCCTTAAGAAATTTGTGTAATCACCGATAAGTAGCTGTCGACCCCCGATAGAGAGCTCGCCAGAAGGGCTCTTGGTTATCAATTTTTGCAGGAGCAAAGCCATGGCGAGCATCACTTCGTTTTCCGGTCTGTCGGTAGATCAGATATCCGCATTGTCCACAGCGAATATCGCATCCATCTCCAGCAACTCCGACGAGGTCAAAAAACTCACGGCGGTACAGATCCAGGCGTTCTCGGCAGAGCAGGTCGGGGCGCTGGACAGCAGCACCATCGTCAACCTGAGCGCCACGGCACTCAAGGCGCTGTCGGCCGATCAGGTCCGCTACGGCCTCACCTCGGAGCAGGTGGGTGGGTTGTCGACCACGCAGCTCAAGGCGCTGACCACCGCGCAGATGGCCGCGCTGCAGTATGACCAGATCGATACCTTCCGGAGTGATGCCGGCAAGCTCGGGGCATTGTCCACGGCACAGATCGCTGCGCTGAGCGCGGACCAGCTCCGCCAGATCGAGGCGGCGGACGATGCCACGGCCCAGCTCACGAATCTGCAGGTCCAGTCGCTCAAGGGCGGGCAACTCGACATCATCGACACGCTTACCACCGCGCAGATTCGTGCCTTGACGGCCACGCAGATGGGTTCGCTGACGGAAGAGCAGATCCGGGCCATGAGCGCCGATCAGGTCGGTGCGCTCACCTCGACGCAGGTTCAGTCGCTCAAGGCGACGCAACTGAACGCCATCGACGCGCTCGGCAGCGCCGTTTCCATGCTGTCCGCGAAGCAGATTTCCGGGCTGAGCAGTGACCAGATTGCGCTTCTGGGTAACGACCAGCTGCAGGCTTTGAATGGAACGCAGTTCAAGGCGCTGGGCGTCAAGGTGACCGAATTGTCGGACACGCAAATTCGCAACCTGGGCGCCATCCAGGCGCGTGCCATGACCGCCGCGCAGCTGACGGCCCTGTCGGGCAGCCAGGTCGCTGCGCTGTCCACCGACAACCTCAAGGCCCTGAGCGCCGCGCAGGTCGTGGCCCTGGGCACCGATGTGGGCAGCTTCTCGGACGAACAATTGAGCGCGCTCCTACCCACCCAGGCTGCGGCCCTGACGGGCGCCCAGATTGGTGCACTCAGTAGCAACCAGGTCGGTTCGCTCAGCAGCACGGCCATCAAGGCGCTGACGAATACCCAGATCAGCGCCCTGAAGAGCGATCAGCTTCGTGCCCTGACCGATGAGCAGCTCGGTGCCATGACCTCTGGGCAGGTGCGCATGCTGGTCGCGAATGCAGCCAACACCGACGGCATTGCTGCCTTGGCGTCGAACCAGATTGCGGCCTTGTCGACATCGGCGATTGCCGCGTTGTCCAATGCCCAGGTGGGGCAGTTCAGTTCGGATCAGATCAAGGCGCTCTCCACCGATCAGGTGAAGGCGCTGACGGCGGCGCAGATCAAGACGCTGGCGGCAACCGCCGATGGCATCGGCGCCCTCAGTAACGAGCAAATTTCCGCGCTCTCGACGCGTGCGGTGGCTGCGTTGACCACGGATCAGATCGGAGCCCTGAGCACCGACCAGATCCAGGCCCTCACGGTGGGTCAGGTCGAAAAACTCAGCGTGGCGGCCATGGGCAAGCTAAGCACAGGGCAGCTTCAGGTCATGGCCTACGACGAGGTTGCCAAGCTTGTGCCCACGTTGAAGGCCAACCAGATCGCAGCGCTGACCAGTGATCAGGTTCAGTCGCTCACGAGCACGCAATTCAAGGCACTGACCACCGCTCAGGTGGCCGCGCTCTCGACCGACCAGATCTCCGCGCTGACCACGGAGCAGTTGAGTGCGATGACGACGGCGCAGGTTCGTGCCCTCAACTCTACGGTGACCGACCAGTTGCAGAAGCTCAGCAACGAACAGATCGAGGCACTGTCGGATGCCGCCATTGCCGCCCTCAAGACGGAGCAGGTACAAAAGCTGAGCGCTGAGCAGATCACCTCCCTAAAAGATACCCAGGCCGCTGCGCTGACTGCGGCCCAGGTCAAGGTGCTCGATGCCAGTCAGCTCAAGGCCCTGGAGGACAAGGACGTCCAGGCGTTGATCACCAAGATCCAGACCGGCCAGATCGCGAGCCTGTCCGATACGCAGATCGCCGCGCTGGATCCCACGGACATGGGCAAACTGACCACGGGCCAGTTGGCGCAGCTCACCAATGGACAGCTCGCCGCGCTTTCCGGTGCCCAGATGGCGGAGCTTGGCTCCGCGCAGGTGGCATCGCTCACGGCGGCCAAGCTCAATCAGCTCACGTCAAGTGCCTTGCAGGGCATTACGGATACCGCCATCAAGGCGATCGGCACGGCGCAGCTCAAGCTTCTTTCCACCGAGCAGATCCGTAACCTGAGCGATAGCCAGGTCGCCAACCTGACCGATGCGCAGGTGGCTGCGCTGACGACGGACCAGGTCAAGGCGCTCGAGTCGCAGGACATCACCGCCAAGCTCGCCAAGTTCCAGTCGACCCAGATCCAAGGGCTGAGCGCGGCCCAGATCGAAGGCATCGGGGCTGGCGTCTCGGCTCTCTCCACCGGGCAGTTGCGTGCATTGACCACAGGGCAATTGGCGGCCTTCTCCTATGCACAGATCGAGGCGCTGGGCACGGGCCAGGCGCGCGCCTTGAGCGCGGACCAGTTACAGGCTTTGACGGCAGGCCAGATCGCCAATATCGAAACCCAGGACCTCGCGGCCCTGACAACAGCCCAGATCCAGGCCTTCTCGTCGGCGCAGTTGCAGTTCCTGACCGGAAACCAGGTGCAGAACATGACCAGCACACAGCTGCGTGCCCTGGGTGCACCTGAGCTGGGCAGCGTGCTGGGCAAGCTGGCCGCGGGCCAGATCGGGCAGCTGAGCACCACCCAGGTGGCCGCCCTGAGTTCCGGCCAGCTCTCCGGCATGGCCACCGAGCAGCTTGCCGCACTGACCCTGGCGCAAGTGCGCTCGCTCAATGGTGACCAGTTGAACGTGCTCCGCGATGTGGTGGCTGCCGCCGATATTGCCAAGATGACGCCCGACCAGGTCAAGGGCCTGAGCCAGGGACAACTGGAAAGCCTGACCTCGCGGCAGGTGGACGCTCTGAGTTCCGATCAGATCCAGGCGCTGACGACCCAGCAAATCGGCTACCTCCTGCCCAAGCTGACCGAACTGCGCGACTTGAGCATCGACCAGGTTGCTGCACTCGACATGACCAAGGTCACACTGGGCAAGGTCACCGATGCCGCCAAGGGCTTGAGCGAAGAGCAACTCCAGGCACTGACGGCCGGGCAACTTCAGCAAGATCTCGAAGACGGCACAGGCTCTTTGGTCAAGGATCTCGCAGGGCAGGTAGCCAAGCTCTCCGACGCCCAGATCATCGCGCTGGATTCGGCGGGTATCAATTTGCTGACAGCGACGCAGGTCGGCCAGCTCACTGCCTCGCAAGTGGGTTCGCTGACCGGTACGCAGCTCAACAACCTTGGCGCCACGGAGTTTGCCGCGCTCGACATCGACAAACTGCAGAACACCCAGCTTGCGGGCCTGGTGGCCGGCCTGGCCAACCTGGACGCGACGCAGATTGGCGGCATGTCGGCATCGCAGGTTCGGGCACTGAGCCCGACGCAACTGTCTGGCTTGACCGACACGCAACTCGGCGCCATCAGCGGAGCGAACGTCAGTCAGCTCACGTTGTCGCAGGTTGCGGCGCTCAGCAGCAGCCAGGTGGCACAGCTCGACAGCTATGCGACCAATCTGACCGACGACCAAAAGGACGTGATCAGGTCCGCCATCGGGGCGACCGACTACGGCACGCTGTTCCCCTGATCGCTGGTTGCCGGGCGAGGCCCGGCGTCCATCAAGGGGGCCTGAAGCACAACGGAACCACGTTCCCCCGGATCTTCCGGGGGCAGTGGTTCAGCGCACGCGCATGCCCGGCGTTGCGCCGGGCCAGGGGTTCAGCACGTAGATCCCCGGATTCGCTTTTTCGTCCGCATGGCTGCCCGCCAGCACCATGCCCTCGGATACACCGAACTTCATCTTGCGCGGCGCCAGGTTGGCCACCACCACGGTGAGCTTGCCCACCAGGTCTTCCGGCTTATAGCTGCTGGCGATGCCGGAAAACACGTTGCGCGTGCGGCCCTCGCCCACGTCGAGCGTGAGGCGCAGCAGCTTGGTCGAGCCTTCCACGGCTTCGCAGTTCACGATCTGGGCGATGCGCAGGTCGATCTTGGCGAAGTCGTCGATGGTGATCGTGGGGGCCAGTTCCTCGCCGCCGGGTGCTACGATTTCGCTAGCTGCTTGCGCTTGCTCCGCCTGGGCTGGAGGCTCAAACAATGCCTCAAGCTGCTTCACGTCCACGCGCTGCATCAGGTGCTTGTACTCGCCGATCACATGGCCCTTGCCGAGCGCGGTCTGTGCGTCGGCAAAGGTGAAGGGCGCGACCTTCAGGAAGGCCTCGACCTGCGCGGCCAGTGCGGGCAGCACCGGCTTGAGCAGGATGGTGAGCAGGCGGAAAGCCTCGATGCAGGTGGTGCACACGTCCTGCAGGCGGCCTTCCATGCCCTCTTGCTTGGCCAGCTCCCAGGGCTTGTTCTGGTCCACGTAGGCGTTCACGCGGTCGGTCAGCAGCATGGTTTCGCGCAGGGCCTTGCCGTATTCGCGCTCGGCGAGCAGCTCGATGATGGAGGGGGCCACGGTGCGCAGGTGCTCCAGCAGCGCATCGCCGTCGGCCGAGACCTCACCAAGCTGGCCGCCAAAGCGCTTGCTGATGAAGCCCGCCGCGCGGCTGGCGATGTTGACGTACTTGCCGATGAGGTCGCTGTTGACGCGCAGCATGAAGTCTTCGGCATTGAAGTCGATGTCCTCGTTGCGGCTGCTGAGCTTGGTGGCCAGGTAGTAGCGCAGCCATTCGGCGTTCATGCCTAGACCCAGGTACTTGAGGGGGTCCAGGCCCGTGCCACGGCTCTTGCTCATCTTCTCGCCGTTGTTCACCGTGAGGAAACCGTGCACGAACACCGAGTCGGGCACCTTGCGGCCGCTGAACTTCAGCGTGGCGGGCCAGAACAGGGTGTGGAAGGTGACGATGTCCTTGCCGATGAAGTGGTACTGCTCAAGCTGCGGGTCGGCCATGTAGGCCTCGTAGTCCTGGCCGCGCTTGTCCAGCAGGTTCTTCAGCGACGCCAGGTAGCCGATGGGGGCGTCGAGCCACACATAAAAATATTTGCCCGGCGCGTCGGGGATTTCGATGCCGAAGTAGGGCGCGTCGCGCGAGATGTCCCAGTCGCCCAGGCCCTCGCTCTGCGTGCCGTCGGGGTTGGTGCGCACGGTGAACCATTCGCGCACCTTGTTGGCCACCTCGGTCTGCAGGCGGCCGTCCTGCGTCCATTCTTCGAGAAAGGCCACGCAGCGCGGGTCGGACAGCTTGAAGAAGAAGTGCTCTGAGTGCTTGAGCACGGGCTTGGCGCCCGAGAGGGCGGAATAGGGGTTGATGAGGTCGGTGGGCGCGTACACGGCGCCGCAGACCTCGCAGTTGTCGCCGTACTGGTCCTTGGCGTGGCACTTGGGGCACTCGCCCTTGATGAAGCGGTCGGGCAGGAACATGTTCTTCTCGGGGTCGAAGAACTGTTCGATGGTGCGTGTCTCGATCAGGCCGCTGGCCTTGAGGCCCCGGTAGATGTCCTGGGCGAGCTGGTGGTTCTCGGGCGCGTCGGTGCTGTGCCAGTTGTCGAATTCGATGTGAAAGCCGTCGAGGTACTGCTGGCGTCCGGCGGCGATGTCGGCCACGAACTGCTGCGGCGTCTTGCCGGCCTTCTCGGCGGCGATCATGATGGGCGCGCCGTGCGTGTCGTCAGCGCCGACGAAGTTCACCTCGTTGCCCAGCAGCCGCTGCGTGCGCACCCAGATGTCGGCCTGGATGTATTCCATGATGTGGCCGATGTGGAAGTTGCCGTTGGCGTAGGGCAGGGCGGTGGTGACGAAGAGTTTGCGTGCGGGCATGGGAGCGGCTCTCAAAGCGGATTCGCCATTCTTGGCGGAACCCGGCATTTTACGGGTGGGTCGCCCAGGCGTCAGTCCCGTCTGGGCAAGGGCCGGGGGTGCTGGGCACAATGCCCGCCACAACAAGACACCCAAGGAGACCACCATGATCAAGAAGCTGTTCATCACGTTGGGGGGCGTAGCGCTGGCGGGCCTGGCCTATCTGCTGGCCTGGCCGGTGCCCATTGCACCGGTCGCCTGGCAGGCACCAGCGGCACCGGGCTACCAGGGCGTGCACGCGCCCAACCAGCGCCTCGCCAATCTGCAGATGATCGACCTGGGCGGCGAAATCGGCCCCGAGCACATCGCCCTCGGCAAGGACGGCAAGCTCTACACCACCGTGCTCAGCGGCAACATCCTGCGCATGGCGCCTGATGGGTCGCAGCAGGAGGTGTTCTTCAACACCGGCGGCCGGGTGCTGGGATTTGATTTCGACGCGGCGGGCCACCTGATCGCGGCCGACGCCGTCAAGGGCCTTTTGTCGGTTTCACCCCAGGGCCAGGTGCAGGTGCTGGCCGACCGCGTGGGTGACGACCCGATCCGCTACGCCGACGGCGTGGTGGTGGCGAAGAACGGCAAGATCTATCTCAGCGACGCCTCCACCCGCTTCGCGCCCAAGGAGTGGGGCGGCACCTTCGAGGCCAGCGTGCTCGACATCCTGGAGCAGGCGGCTACCGGCCGGGTGCTCGAATACGACCCGGCCAGCCGCGCGGTGCGCGTGGTGGCCAAGGGCCTCAGCTTTGCCAACGGCGTGGCGCTGAGCAGCGACGAGCAGCACCTGTTCGTTAACGAGACCGGCAAGTACCGCGTCTGGAAGATCGCCGTGGACGCGCGGGACCTCGACATCGCCCAGGGCAGCAATGCGCAGGCTCAGGTGCTGCTGGACAACCTGCCGGGCTACCCCGACAACCTCATGCGCGGGCTGGACGGCAAGATCTGGCTGGGCTTCGCCAAGCCGCGCAACCCCACCATCGACGGCATGGCCGACAAGCCCTGGCTGCGCGCGCTCACGCTGCGTCTGCCGCGCGCGCTCTGGCCCATCCCCAAGGCCTACGGCCATGTGATTGCCTTCACCGAGGACGGCAAGGTGGTGGCCGACCTGCAGGACCCCTCGGGCGCCTACCCCGAGACCACCGCCATTACCGAAACGCCCGAGCGCCTGTACGTGCAGAGCCTGCACGCTCAGGGCCTGGGGTGGTTGAAGAAGTGAGTGGGTGCCTGGGCTGCTGCGCCCAGGTCAGGCCTTGAGGCGCTGGGGCAGTTCGGCGCCGGTGTCGTTCCAGCCGAAGAACCGGCACACCGCCGCGCGCTGCGCCAGCGTGTCGGCGCGGCCCAGGGCCATGAGGTCGCGCGTGTAGTTCTGTTCGAACAGCAGGTAGCTGGCCAGCGCCGCGCTGCGCACGTCCTGGCTTTTGGACGACACCCCCAGCGCGCCCAGCATGGTGCGCACGGGAGTGGGCAGGTCGGCCACGTGGCGCGCGGCCACGGCGTCCAGGCGCTCCGAGGGGGCAATCACCAGCAGCTCGATGGGCCGCAGGCTGCTGCGCGCGCGCGCCTCGGGCGGGATCAGCGAGATCGTCTGGTTGATGCGCTGCATGCGCTCCACGTCCACCCAGAGCGCGTCCAGGAAGATGTTCGACAGCGCATGGCCCGCGATCTGCGCCAGTGAGGGGTAGCCGGTGGAGAGGGCTGCTGTCACGTCGCCCTTGGGCTCGTGCATGCGGCCCGCGCCCACCACCAGCACGCGCTCGGCGCCCAGGTGGATGGCTGGCGCGATGGGGGCCGACTGGCGCATGGAGCCGTCTCCAAAGTACTCGATGCGTTCTTCCACCTCGATGGCCGTGGCAGGGAACACGAAGGGAATGGCCGCCGAGGCCAGCAGGTGCTCATGCGTGATGCGGTCGCGCACCGAGCGGCGCTGCGAGCGCACCCAGGGGTCCTGGCGTTCACCGGCCTCGAAGAAGGTCACATGCTCGCCCGAGCTGTAGCTCGACGCCGTGACCGCCAGCGCCTGCAGGTGGCCCTGGCGGATCAGCCGGGGCAGGCGCACCAGCGGCACCATCTTGACGAGCAGCTGCGCCAGGGGGGCGTTGTCCAGCAGTGAGCGTGGGCGCATGCGCCGCCAGCGTGCCAGCACCCAGCCCAGTGACAGCAGCGTGAGCCAGCGCGCGCCGCTGCGCATCACGCTCAGCGAGTCAGCTCGGTACACATGGTAGGCGTGGAAGTTGCTCCACACGCGCACGATGCGGCGCACCGCGCGGTCGAACTGGTCGGCGCCGCAGGCCAGTGCGGCGGCGTTGATGGCCCCCGCCGAAGTGCCTGTGATGATGGGGAACGGGTTGGGTTCCTTGCCCGCGCCGCAGGCCAGGCGAAGGTCGGCGATGGCTTCGAGCACACCCACCTGGTAGGCTGCGCGGGCGCCACCGCCGGTCAGCAGCAGCCCGGTACGTGGTGTGGACGGGTTGGGCGCAAGCGCAGGCGTGGGCATGGTGGCGGAACAGTTGGGTGTACGGGGCCGTGCATGCCCCTGAGTTTGCGGTACTGCAGGCTCTGCGGGCCTTGGGAAAACCCCCGGCCGTTGCGCAGGCGCCGCAGTTCAGCGCGCGCCGAGCAGCAGCAGGGCCAGCGCGTCGCCCTGCACGACAGTGATGCCATGGTCGCGTGCGAACACGCGGGCGTTGTCGCTCAGGCTGCCTTGCGCCAGCAGGTACAGGCCGGCCTGGACTTCGCGTGCCTGCATGGCGGCGTGCAGTTCGCGCAGTGGCTCGACGCCGTGGGTGGCGGCCTTCCAGCGCCGGGCGCTGGCCAGCAGCGTCTGCCCGTCCTTGGTCAGCACGAAGTCGGCTGCGCCGCCGGCGGCAAGCCGTTCCACGCCATGGCCGCTGGCACGCCAGGCCGCCTCCAGCAGGTCGGCAAAGCCCCGCCAGGGAAGGGACTGGATCTGTGCGTGCGTGGCGGCCATGCGCGTGGCGCTGGGCGCGTGCCACTGGCGCCATGCCGCCACGCAGCCCACGGCGAAGAACGGAAAGGTGCCCAGAACGCCTGCCAGCACATAGTCACGCGGCAGCAGGGCGGCGGCCGCCAGAGAGAACAGGCCCACCAGCGCGAAGCTGATCCACCACGGCGAGCGCAGCAGAATGGAAAACAGCGAGTTGGGCGACATCTTGAATTTCACGGGATTCCTCGGGTGGTGCGGGAGGGAAGCAAGCCCTGCATTGTCCTGCAGCCAGTGGGGTCAGGGGGCTTGGATAGACTACGCGGGGCCCCTCGCAGTGCGAACGGGCCAACAGGAGAACATTGGATGGCTATCAACGAACAGGGGCTCATGGCGGCCCTCGGCACCGTGCAGGATCCCGGAACTGGCAAGGATTTCGTCAGCGCGCGCGCCCTGCGCAACCTGCGCATCGACGGCACCGCCGTGTCTTTCGACGTGGAGCTGGGCTACCCCGCACGCAGCCAGGAGAGCGCGCTGCGCGCCAGCCTGGAGGCCGCCGCGCGGACCGTGGCGGGCGTGGAGCGCGTGCAGGTGAACATCGTGACCAAGGTCGTGGCCCATGCCGTGCAGCGTGGCGTGCAGCTGCTGCCGGGCGTGAAGAACATCGTGGCCGTGGCCTCGGGCAAGGGCGGCGTGGGCAAGAGCACCACGGCGGCCAACCTGGCGCTGGCGCTGGCGGCCGAGGGTGCCACCGTGGGCCTGCTCGACGCCGACATCTACGGCCCCAGCCAGCCCATGATGATGGGCATCGCCGGCCGGCCCGAGAGCCTGGATGGCAAGACCATGGAGCCGCTGGTCAACCATGGCGTGCAGGTCATGTCCATCGGTTTCCTCGTGGACCAGGACGAGGCCATGATCTGGCGCGGCCCCATGGCCACGCAGGCGCTGGAGCAGCTGTTGCGCCAGACGAACTGGAAGGACCTCGATTACCTCATCGTGGATATGCCGCCCGGCACTGGCGACATCCAGCTCACGCTGAGCCAGCGCGTGCCGATCACTGGCGCGGTGATCGTGACCACGCCGCAGGACATCGCCCTGCTCGACGCCAAGAAGGGCATCAAGATGTTCGAGAAGGTGGGCGTGCCCATTCTCGGCATCGTCGAGAACATGGCCGTGCACGTGTGCACGAAATGCGGCCATGCTGAGCACATCTTTGGCGAGGGCGGCGGGCGCAAGATGGCGCAGGACTACGGCATGGACTACCTCGGCGCCCTGCCGCTGGCAATGCAGATCCGCCTGCAGGCCGACAGCGGCCAGCCCACCGTGGTGGCCGAACCCGAGAGCGAGGTGGCGCGAATCTACAAACAGGTCGCGCGCGACGTGGCCGCCAAGATTGCACGCCAGTCCAAGGACTTTTCGGCCAAATTTCCCACCATCTCGATCAGCAAGAACACCTGAACGGCCGAAGAGCCTGTTTACGATCTTTTCTTAGGGTACGCAAGGCAGCAAATCGCCACCGTCTGGGCGCCTGCCGCAGCCCATGCTGGTGGCCTGGGCAAGGCGGGCAACAAGGAGCGTGGCGGTTTCCTGCCTTGCCCGAAGGGCTGCCCAGAAAAAAGCGGCGTCTGCGGCGTTGCAAACCCTCGCCGGGCCACCAGCCCGGCTGTGGTTTGCGCCTTGCATCCACTGCTTTTGCGAGGCAACGTACCCCGTGAAAAGATCGTAAACAGGCTCTAAGCTGTGCGCGTTGGCGCGGGCAGAGGCTCCAGGGGGGCCGGGCAGGCCATCACCTGGTCGCGGCCCGCCTTCTTGGCGTTGTAAAGGGCTGTGTCGGCCTGTTCGAACAGGGCCTGTGCCACTTCTGTCGCGCCGGGAAATCCGGCGCCATTCTCCGGTTTCCTCGTTTGCCCGGCGGGCACCACCAGGTGGGCGGGGTGGATGCTGGCCACCCCAATGCTGACGGTCACGTGCTGCCTGCCTTCGGCTGCGAGGTGCTCTATGCCCAGGGCACGCACCGCGCCGCACATGCGGTGGGCCAGGGCCAGGGCCTGAGGCACGCTGGTGTCGGGCAGCAGAACGGCAAACTCTTCGCCGCCATAGCGCGCCACCAGTTCGCCCTCGCGGCCCACCGACGCGGAAAGCGCCTGCGCCACCTGTTGCAGGCAGTGGTCACCCGCTACATGCCCATAGTGGTCGTTGTAGGCCTTGAAGTGGTCCACATCGATCATCAGCAGCGAGAGCGGGGTGTTGCCGCGCATGGCGCGGTTCCACTCCCGGGCCACGGCTTCATCCAGCGCCAGACGGTTCGCCACATGCGTCAGTGGGTCCAGGCGCACCTGCGCCTCCAGGGCCGAGCGGTAGCGGGCGAGCTGTTCCTCGGCATGCTTGCGCTCGGTGATGTCCTGCACGGTGCCGGTCATTTGCGAGACGCTGTCCTTGTCTTCTCCCCTCTGGTACTCGCCCCACACCTCCACCCAGCGCACCTGCTGGTCGCTGGGGCGCACAAGGCGGTACTGAATACGCAGCGGGGTGCGCTGCTCCATGGCCTGGCCGTGCACCGCCAGAATGTGCGCGCGTTCATCCGGGTGCAGCAGGCGCACCCATTGCGAGAGCAGCATCCGTCCGTCCGCTGGCAGGCCGTAGATCTGGCTCGCCATGCCGGACATGAAGAACTCCTCGCGTGCCACGTCGTAGGCAAAATAACCCAGCGATGCCGCCTTCTGGGCATTTTCCAGCCAGCGCATGTGGCGCTCCACCTCGGTCTTCAGGGCCCGCTCGCGCCGTCTGGCACGCCACTGCCAGTGGGCGGCCAGAAAGCCCACGAACAGCAGCGCAAGGCTGATGGGCAGGCTCAGGGCCAGCCACTCGCGGGAGCGGATGTCGCTGAACGCTTCCGCGATGTCCACCTTGGTCACCATGAACCACGGTGAGTCGGGCACCGCGCTGACCATGGCCAGCACCTCCTCGCCCCGGTAGTCCCGGCCATACAGGATCCCGCGCTCCCCGTTGGCCGCCAGCACGGCGGGGTCGCTGCCCTGGCCCAAGGGCAGGCGCAGGGACAGCGGCGGACCGTCGTGGTGCCGCAGGGGGCTGAGGAACATCACCTCGCTGCCTTCGCGCAGCACCAGGGCGGATTCGGCCGTGGTGCTCGGGGTGGGCCAGTTCTCCAGCAGCGGGTAGAGCGTGGTGCGCACGTCGCTGACCAGCCAGACCGCGCCGACGGGCTCCATGCCGTCAAACAGTGGGGCCAGCAGGCTGAAGAATGGGAAGGCAAAAAAAGCGTCGCGGCGCGGCTCGACCACGGTGGCCTGGGCCTGTGCGAGTGCGTGCCGCAGGGCCTGCTGCTCCAGTTCGGGCAAGCGGCCCTGGGTGCTGTCGCCGGGCGAGAGCCGCAACTGCCCCTGGGCGTCCACCAGGTACACCGCTGTGTAGCGCGCCCGCTCCTGCAGGGTGCGCAGGCGGTCAAGCACGTGCGAGGCCTGGGGCTCCGCAGGCCGCCGCAGCCATCGGGCCACCGCGTGCGCGAACAGCGAGTCGTCGGTCAGCGCCATTGCGTCCGACAGGCGGCGTTCGCGCCACTCGGCCACGCTTTTGGACTGCAGCTGACTGATGGCCTGCAGTTCCCACTCGATCTGGTGGCGGTAGCGCTTTTCCCGGTCCTGGTGGACGGTCTTGGCGCTCCAGAACATGCCGCCCAGCACCACGAACGCCAGCAGCGGCAGCAGCTTCCAGGTCAGGAAGGGCGCGTGGCGAGGTGGCGAAGCGGGAGGCAGAGGCATGGAGTCCGGAAGGGCGTAGACAGAGCGGCTAGGGATAAACGCGGTGTTTTCTTGGGCAATGCAGGTGGATGATGCAAACCACGGAAAGACTATGTCACACTTTGTTCCAAATTGCTGCTTGGACAGAGGGGGCCGCGCAGCGCATTTCACCGCTTGACACGAAGGATATCGCCGTGCCACTGACCCGCCGGGCCCTGGCCCACTGCCTGATTGCCTTTGCCATCCTGGCCGGGCCGGGTTGGGCGCCGCAGGCACTGGCCCAGGCGGGGCCGCGCGGCGTGTCCATCAACATCTCGCTCGAACCCGACAGCCTGGACCCCACCATGGCGGCGGCATCCATCGGCGAGGTGGTGCATTACAACGTGCTCGAAGGCCTCGTGAAGATCGAGGAGAGCGGCGCCGTCGCGCCCCTGCTGGCCGAATCCTGGAACCAGGACCCGGACGGCAAGGCCGTCACCTTCCGGTTGCGCAAGGGCGTGCGCTTTCACGACGGCGCGCCGTTCGATGCTTCGGCCGTGAAGTTCAGCTTCGAGCGCGCCAAGGCACCGGGCTCCACCAACAAGGCACGCAAGTCGCTGTTTGACAACATTGCCCGCATCGACACGCCCGATCCCCGCACCGTGGTCCTGGTGCTGGCCCGGCCGGACGCCAACCTGCTGTTCCGCCTGGGCGAGAACACCGCCGTCATCCTGCATCCCGACAGCGCTGCCCAGGCCGCCACCTGGCCCGTGGGCACGGGCCCGTACCGCTTCGAGCAGTGGGTCCGGGGCAAGCACATCACCCTCGCCAAGGCCGACAGCTACCGCCAGCCGGCCAAGGTGCGGATCGACCGCGTGACCTTCCGCTTCATCCACGATCCGGTGGCGCAGGCCGCCGCCGTGCAGGCGGGCGAGATCGACATGTTCTTCAATTTCGCCACGCACAACGTCAGCCGCTTCCGTGGCGATAGCCGCTACCACGTGCTCATCGGCTCTTCCAGCGGCAAGGGCATGCTGGCGCTGAACCACCATCGCAAACCCCTGGACGACGTGCGCGTGCGCCGCGCCATCACCCATGCCATCGACCGCGAAGCCTTCATCCGTGACGTGCTCGAAGGCCGGGGGCGGGTCATTGGCAGCCACTTTGCACCCACCGACGCAGGCTATGTGCACCTGGCCGGCATGTACCCCTACGACCCGGAGCGGGCGCGGGCACTGCTGCGCGAGGCGGGCGTGAAGACCCCGCTGGAGCTGACACTGACCCTGCCGCCCACCCCCTACGCCCGCATGGGCGGCCCGGCCGTGGCGTCCCATCTGGCCCAGGTGGGCATCGTGGTCCGGCTGGAGCATGTGGAATGGGCCCAATGGCTCGCGGGGGCTTTCAAGGGCCAGTTCGACCTCACGCTCATCAACCATGTCGAGCCGCTGGACTACCAGATCTACACCGATCCTCACTACTACTTCGGCTATGACAGCCCGCCGTTGCGCGATCTGGTGGCCCGCCACGCCGCCAGCGGCAACGCGCGCGAGCGCCAGATGCTCTTTGTCGAGATCCAGCGGCACCTGGCGCAGGATGCGGTCAACGCCTGGATCTTCGCCGCCCAGATCGGCACCGTGGCCCGCAAGGGCCTGCGCGGCGTCTGGATGAACTACCCCATCTTCGTGCACGACGTCGGCGCCATGTGGTGGGAGTGAGACCCTCCGGGGCTGGGCAGCAAAGCCCCGTGCACCGCCCCGCGTGGCCAATTGCGCTAAGGTAGCCCCCATGAACTTCTCCATCCTCCAGCTCGGCTGGCGCACCTTGCTGCGCGACCTGCGCGCCGGTGAGCTGCGCCTGCTCGCCGTGGCCGTGACCCTGGCCGTGGCCGCGCTCACCTCGGTGGCCTTCTTCGCCGACCGGCTGCAGGGCGGCCTGCAGCGCGACGCCCTGCAGATCCTCGGCGGTGACGTCGTGGTGGCCAGCGACAACGCCACGCCAGCGTCCTTCGTGCAGCGCGCCCGGGCGCTGGGCCTGCAAATGGTGACTACCGTCGGTTTTCCCACCATGGGGCGCGCGAGCGACGCCCAGGGCGGCGCGAGCCGCCTGGTGGCCTTCAAGAGCGTGCAGCCGGGCTACCCGCTGCGCGGCAGCCTCACCGTGGCCGACGCGCCGGGCGCGCCCGAGCAGACCACGCGCGATATCCCCGCGCCCGGCGAAGTGTGGGTGGATGCCCCCCTGCTCGACGCCCTGGGTCTGAAGATGGGCGATGCGCTGCTGCTGGGCGATGCCAGCCTGCGCATCGCCCGCATCATCGTCATCGAGCCCGACCGGGGAGCGGGCTTCATGGCCTTTGCGCCGCGCGTCATGGTCAACGAGGCCGACGTGGCCGCCACCGGCCTGGTACAACCCGCCAGCCGCCTGACCTACCGCTTCGCCGTGGCCGGAGAGCCCCGCGCCGTGCGCGAATTCAGCGCCTGGGCCACCCAGGAGGTGGAGCAGCCTGGTGTGCATGGCGTGCGCCTGGAGTCGATCGAGTCGGGCCGCCCCGAAATGCAGCAGACGCTGGACCGCGCGCAGAAATTCCTCAGCCTCGTGGCGCTGCTGGCCGCACTGCTGTCGGCTGTGGCCGTGGCGCTGGCGGCGCGCGGCTTTGCCGCCGGCCACCTCGACGCCTCGGCCATGCTGCGCGTGCTGGGCCAGAGCCAGCGCGCCATCGCGGGCAGCTACGCGGTCGAATTTTTGCTGGTGGGCCTGGCCGCCAGCGCCCTGGGCGTGCTGCTGGGCTATGCGGTGCACCATGTGTTCGTGCTGTTGCTGGCCGGGCTGGTCGAATCGAGCCTGCCCGGCGCCAGCCCCTGGCCCGCCGCGCTGGGCCTGGGTGTGGGGCTGACGCTGCTTGTCGCCTTTGGCCTGCCGCCCGTGCTGCAGCTGGCCCAGGTGCCGCCGCTGCGCGTGATCCGGCGCGACATCGGCGGGCTGCGCCCGGCCTCGGTGGCCGTGCTGGGCCTGGGCGTGGCGGGCTTTGCCGCGCTCTTGCTCGTGGTCAGCAGCGACCTGAAACTCGGCCTCATCGCCGTGGGCGGCTTTGCCGTGGCCGTGGGCCTGTTTGCGCTGCTGAGCTGGCTGGCCGTGGTGTTGCTGCGCAAGAGCGTGAATGAATCCACCGCGCCGCGCTGGCTGGTGCTGGCCACGCGGCAGATTTCGGCGCGCCCGGCCTACGCCGTGGTGCAGGTCAGCAGCCTGGCCGTGGGCCTGCTGGCGCTGGTGCTGCTCGTGCTGCTGCGCACCGACCTCATCGCCAGCTGGCGCCAGGCCACGCCGCCCGACGCGCCCAACCGCTTCGTCATCAACATCCAGCCCGACCAGGCGGACGCATTTCGCCAGACGCTGGACCGCGCGGGCGTTCAGCGCTACGACTGGTACCCCATGATCCGGGGCCGGCTGGTGGCCATCAACGGCCAGCCCATCACGCCCGAGAGCTACACCGAGGACCGCGCCCAGCGCCTGGTGGAGCGCGAGTTCAACCTCTCCAACGCCGCCGCGCAGCCGCCGCACAACCAGGTGGTGGCGGGACGCTGGACGCCCGGCGAGGAGGGTGGCGCCAGCGTGGAGGACGGCCTGGCCAAGACCCTGGGTCTCAAGCTCGGCGACACCATGCGCTTTGACATGGCGGGCGTGCCGCACGAGGTGCGCATCACCTCGCTGCGCAAGGTGGACTGGGGCTCCATGCGCGCCAACTTCTTCGTCATGTTTCCGGTGGACCACCTCGAAGGCGCTGCCGTGACCTACCTCGCCGCCTACCGCGCACCCGAAGCGGCCGGTTTCGACAACGCCCTGGTGCGCCAATTCCCCAACATCACCAACGTGGACATGGGTGCCACGCTCACGCAGGTGCAGCGCGTGCTCGACCAGGTGGTGCGTGCGGTCGAATTCCTGTTCGGCTTCACGCTGGCCGCCGGGCTGGTGGTGCTGTTCGCCGCCGTCACCGCCACGCGCGAGGAGCGCGCCCGCGAGTACGCCATCATGCGCGCCCTGGGCGCGCGCGGCAGCCTGCTGGGCGACGTGCAGCGCGCCGAACTCGCGGGCGTGGGCCTGCTCGCCGGGGTGCTGGCGAGTTGCGTGGCCGTGGCCGTGGGTTGGGCGCTGGCGCGCTTTGTGTTCGACTTCACCTGGACCGCCTCGCCCCTGGTGCCGCTCGCGGGCGGCCTGGCCGGCGCCGTGCTGGCGCTGCTGGCGGGCTGGTGGGGCCTGCGCGAGGTGCTGCAGCGCCCCGTGGTGGACACGCTGCGCCGCGCCGCCGAGTAAAAATTACTATTGTTTCTGTAGCTGCTTGCGCTGGATGGTATTGCGCTGGAGCCTGTTTTGTTTATGAATTCTGACGAAGCACAGACCGAAATCCCTCCCTTTGAGCGCCTGGGCGGCGAACCGGCCGTGCGCTCGCTGGTGGACCGTTTCTACGACCGAGAACCTGTCTGCGGCTTTTTCATGGGGTACGCAAGGCTTCAAAACCGCCACGGTCTAGGCGCACGCCGCAGCCCATAAGCATGTATGGGCAAGGTGGGCAACGACGAGCGTGGCGGTTTTGGAGCCTTGCCCTTCGGGTTGCCCTGCAAAGGCTGCGTCCGCGGCGTTGCAAATCCTCGCCGGGCCACCAGCCCGGCTGTGGTTTGCGCCTTGCGGCCACAGCCTTTGCGGGGCAACGTACCCCATGAAAAAGTCGCAGACAGGTTCTTGTGGACCTGGAACCCGGCTACGCCGCGCTGCGCGCCACGCACGGCAGCACGCTCGACGAGTCGCGCGACAAACTGTTCTGGTTCCTTTGCGGCTGGCTTGGCGGGCCGGACCATTACCAGAGCCGCTTCGGCCACCCGCGCCTGCGCGCGCGCCACATGCCGTTTGCCATTGGCGTGAAAGAGCGCGACCAGTGGGTGGCCTGCATGGACCAGGCCATGGCCGAATGCGCCACGCCCGAGGAACTGCGCACGCGCCTGAAGGCGAGTTTTTTCAACACCGCCGACTGGATGCGCAACAAAGGGTTGACCTAAATGCTATTGGAGCAATAGCTGGTGGCGCTTTATGGACGGGCGCCAGAGGCCAAAAAATCCTTGAAATCCGGAATCGTCCGGTCCGCCAGGAACACGTTCTAAGATATGCCTCCAAATTCACAAGGAGGTGGGACATGTCGATGACAACCTGGGTGGTGATCGGAGTGCTGGCCGTGGTGGGCCTGTGGGCCATGTCGGTCTACAACCGGCTGGTGGAGCTGCGCAACCGCATCGCCAACGCCTTTGGCCAGATCGACGTGCAGCTCAAGCGCCGTTACGACCTGATTCCCAACCTGGTGGAAGTGGCGCGTGGCTACATGCAGCATGAGGCCGCAACGTTAGAGGCCGTCATCAAGGCCCGCGGCCAGGCGCAGGGTGCCGCCGCCACGGCGCGCGCTGCCCCCACCAACGCCGGTGCCGTGGGCGCGCTGGCCGTGGCCGAAGGCGTGCTGGGCGGCAGCCTGGGGCGCCTCATGGTGGTGGCCGAGGCCTACCCCGAACTCAAGGCCGACGCCACCATGCAGTCGCTCAGCGAAGAGCTGGCCAGCACCGAGAACCGCCTGGGCTTTGCCCGCCAGGCCTTCAACGACCAGGCGCTCGACTTCAACAACGCGGCCCAGCAGTTCCCCGCGCTCATCGTGGCGCGGCTGTTCGGCTTCACGCCCGCGCCCATGCTTGAATCCACGCGCAGCGAGGAAGAGCGCAGCGCCCCACAGGTGAAGTTTTAAAGCCATCCTTCTGGTTCGGTCATGAAGTTCTGGGACCACCAGCAAAACGCCCGCGCCGAGACGCGCCGCCTGCTGCTGGCTTTTGCACTGGCCGTGGCCGTGCTGGTGCTGGCCGTGCACGGCGCGCTGGTGCTGGCCTGGTGGCTCATGGCGGCGCTGCTGCCCGTGCACCTGCCGTTTCCGGCGGGGTTTCTCGCGGCCAACGTGGGCGTGTCGCTGTTGCTGGTGCTGGGCGGCTGGTGGGTGGAAACGTCCAACCTGCGCGCGGGCGGCGTCAAGCTGGCGCAGCGCGTGGGCGCGCGCGAGTTGCGCACCTCGCTCTCGCACGCCGAACAGCGCCTGGCCAACGTGGTCGATGAGCTGTGCATTGCCGCCCACATGCCGCGCCCCCAGGTCATGGTGCTGCCGCGCACCGACGCCATCAACGCCTTTGCCGCGGGCTGGGACGAAGCGGATGCCGTGGTCGCCGTCACCCAGGGCGCGCTCGACCACCTCACGCGCGAGGAACTGCAGGGCATGGTGGCGCACGAACTGAGCCACCTGCACGAGGGCGACACCCGCCTCAAGATGCGCCTGGCCGGCATGGTGTTCGGGCTGGAGCTGGTGCACAACTTTGGCGATGAAATGCGCGAGCGCCGTGGCCTTGCGTGGTGGTTTGGCAGCGCCATCATGCTGGCCGGGTTTGCCGGGTGGCTCACGGGCCGCATGCTCAAGGCCGCCGTCTCGCGCCAGCGCGAACACCTGGCCGACGCCCGCGCCGTGCAATGGACGCGCAGCAAGGACGGCCTGGGCGGCGTGCTGCGCAAGGTGATGGCGCAGCGCCGCGCCACGCCCGCAGGCTACGAGGCGCGCAGCCACACCGGCCTGGCCCACCCGGCCGTGCAGCACATGCTGCTGGTCGATGCGGGCAGCGTGCGCGGGCTGGAGCGCTGGCTCGACAGCCACCCCTCGCTGGACGAGCGCGTGCAGCGCATCTACGGTCGGCGCATGCAGCCCTTGCCGCTGACCCCCGTGAACGAGCCCCCCGAAAGCGCCCGGCGCGCGGCGGGCATGGAGCCCGGTGCGGTGTCTCTGGCTTCGCTGGTGGACCCGTTTGCGCGGTTTTGATGGTTCAAAAACCATAGCTGCAAGCGCTTGCTGAATAAGCGCTAGGGCCAGAAAATGTATAAAAATTCAAGCCCGCCGATAATGGCAGCCTACCTCTGATCGCCCCCCCATCAAGCCATGCCCGAAATCGTCTTCAAAGGCAAAGAGTACGTCTACAACCACCACCTTACCGTGCCCTACCGGCCGCTGGTGATGGACGCGGCCAAAGGCATCGGCCCGGGCGACTTGAACAGCAACCTGGTCATCCACGGCGACAACCTGCACGCCCTCAAGGCCCTGCTGCCGCGCTACGCGGGCCGGGTGGACCTGGTGTTCATCGACCCGCCCTACAACACCGGCAATGAGGGCTGGTGCTACAGCGACGGCGTGAACTCGCCCATCATGAAAGAGTGGCTGTCCACCAACCCCGTGGACGGCGAGGACATGCTACGCCACGACAAATGGCTGTGCATGATGTGGCCGCGCCTGGTGCTGCTGCGCGAGCTGATGAGCGACAGCGGCAGCATCTGGATCACGCTGGACGACAACGAGGTGCACCGGGCGCGGATGGTGCTGGATGAGATTTTTGGGGAAGACAGCTTTGTTGCTGCCTGTGTTTGGCAAAAAAAGCAGTCTCCCCAAAGCGATGCAACCAACTTTTCGTCTATGCACGATTACGTACTGGTGTATGCCAAGCAGGCCAAATTGACGGCGGACGACCCGAATGGATGGCAACGCAATTTGCTTCTGCGCGGCGCAGAGCAAGAAGACAGGTATGACAATCGTGACAGCGATCCGCGTGGCCCCTGGACTTCTTCAGACTACACCTGCAACAAGACTGCAGAAGAGCGTCCAAACCTCTACTACCCGCTCAAACAACCAGCGACTGGCGAACTTATTTATCCGTCCAAAAACCGTGTTTGGGCCTATGAGCAGGAACAGCATGAAAAGAATACGAGCGAAAACCGTCTGTGGTGGGGCGCTGATGGTTTGGCACGTGTCCCAAGGCTTAAGCGATTCCGTACTGAGGTCGCAGGGGGCACGGTTCCGGGAACGTGGTGGTCTCGGGAGTTCGCGGGAGATAACCAGCAGTCTAAACGGCAGTTGCTGGATGTTTTTTCTAGCGTTGACCCTGGTTTTGCAACCCCCAAGCCACTGACGTTGTTGGAGCGCATTTTGGAGATCGGGTCACAGCCCGACTCCATCGTCCTGGACAGCTTTGCCGGCAGCGGCACCACGGCTCACGCTGTCCTGAAGGCCAACGCCAAGGACAACGGCAGCCGCCGCTTCATCCTGGTCGAAGGCGAGGACTACGCCGACCGCCTGACCGCCGAGCGTGTGCGCCGCGCCATTGGCGGCTACGCCTGGCAGGGCATGCAGCGCGAGACCCTGCTGGAAGAGAAAATCAATTTCACCCAGTTCAAAAAAGCCGATCAATGGCTGGCCAAGGTCGAGGCTATCAAGGCAGCCGAAGGCTTTGGCGCGGAAGATGCCGCGCAGATGGTGTTGGGCGAGGCTACAGCCCGCGCCCCCGCGCGCAAAAAGCGCTTTGACAAGATCAACGTCGAACTCAAGGATGGCGTGCTGCGCGTGGAGGGTGAAAAGCGCGTCTCGCAAATGGCAGACGGCCTGGGTGGCGAGTTCACTTACTGCACGCTGGGCGAGCCCTTGAGTGTGGAAAAGCTGCTTTCGGGGCAGGACCTGCCCAGCTTCGAGGCGCTGGGCGCCTGGCTGCTGCACACGGCCACCGGCGGCACGCTGCAGGCGCTGCCGCCCGATGCGCCCACGTTTTACCTGAGCGAGGCGCAGAATGCGCATGTCTGGTTGATCTACCGGCCCGACCTGGCATTTTTGAAGTCGGCCGACGCCGCGCTGACCCTGCCGCGCGCACAGGCCATGCAAGACTGGGCACGTACGCGCCCTGAAACGCCCCAGCGCCATCTGGTGTTTGCACCCGCCAAGTATTTGAGCAACGCGCAGTTGCGCGCGCACGGTATCGAGTTTGCGGCGCTGCCGTTTGCATTGTTCAGGAGCGTGTGATGGTGGGTGAAAAAGTCGAGCGCCTGGCGCAGCAGCGCGGCTATTTTGAGCAAGCCCTGGCGCGCTTGCAGGAGGCCCTGGCCGAGCCCGAGAGCAGCTTTGTGCGCGACTCCATCGTCAAGCGTTTCGAGATCACGTTCGAGATGGCCTGGAAAACCATGTTCCGCTTTTTGGTGGACAAAGGCGAGCGCGTGGCGCCCAAGGCGTGGGATGTGCTGCCCGTGGCGTTCGAGTCCTTGCTGATCGACGACCCCGCGCTGTGGGACCGCATGCGCCAGTATCGCAACGACACCAGCCACGAATACAACGAGGCCAAGGCGGTGGAAATTGCCGCCTTTGTGCGTGCCCATGGTATGGGGGCCTTCGAGCGTTTTGCCGCCGAGATGGCGCGCCGCGTGCCATGAGCGCGCTGGCTGAGCTCACACCGCAGGCGGTGCGCCAGGCCAGCGGCGTGGCTCCAGAGCAACTGGCCAAGCTGCTGGCGCTGTGGGACGGGGCGGCCGGGCTGCGGCGGGTGTGGGTGTTTGGTTCGCGCGCGCGCGGTGACTTTCGCCTGGCGTCTGACATCGACTTGGTGCTGGACATGCCGGACGCGGCCGACTTTGCGCGCCTGGCCGGGCAGATCGGGGCGCTGGGCCTGCTGTACCGGGCGGACGTGGTGCGCTGGCAGGACCCGCTGGAGGACGGCTTTCGCCAGCAGATCGAGCGCGACCGCAAGCTCTTCTGGGAGCCACGGCGCGGCGCGGTGTCGCTGCCGCGCGCGCTGGGCGCCACTGACCTGAAGAAGTTTCAGGATGAGTCGTTGCAAAAGCTCGATGCCTTTGTCTCCGAGTTGCGCGCGCGCAAGAAGGAGTCCGATGCTGCAGTGGCTGCCATGACCCAGCTCAAGGCCATGGAGCACATGCAGGATGTGCTGCGCACTGCGGCCGACTACCCGCGCCACGCCTGGGATGCGCTGCGCAAGGCGGGCGCGCTGCCGCCCGCCTTTGCCACGCTGCCGCATTCGAGCCGTTGGGACGGCGCGGGCCGCGCCATCCCCAACATTTGTCTCAAGGTGCCTACGGGCGGCGGCAAGACGTTGCTGGCCGCCGCCAGCGTGGGCAAGGTGTTCAACGGCTTTTTGCAGCGCGACAAAGGCCTGGTGCTGTGGGTGGTGCCCAACGAGGCCATTTACCGCCAGACGCTCAAGACACTGAAAAACCGCGACCACCCCTACCACCAGATGCTCCAGGTGGCGGGCGCGGGCAAGGTCAAAATTCTGGAAAAAGACGACCCGCTCACGCGCCTGGACGTGGAAAGCCATTTGTGCGTGATGCTGCTCATGCTGGCCTCGGCATCGCGCCAGAGCAAGGAAACGCTGCGTTTCTTCCGCGACCGCGGCAACGTGCTGGGCTTTGTGCCGCGCGAGGACAGCACCGAGGCGCATTGGCAGCTGCTGCAGGCGGTGCCTAACCTGGACGTTTATGGCAGCCCCTGGGCCAGCGCTCAGGAAACGCAAGCGGCGCGCGCGCAAAAGGGCAGCATCGTGAAAAGCTCGCTGGGCAACGTGATGCGCTTGGTGCGGCCCATGGTGGTCATCGACGAGGGCCACCACGGCTACACCGAAACGGCACTGCAGACCATCGACGGCTTCAACCCCTGCTTCATGCTGGAACTGTCGGCCACGCCGCGCGTGGGCGACCCCAAGGTGGCGGGCGCCAGTGGCTCGAACATTCTGGTGGATGTGCGCGGCATCGACCTGGACGCGGCGCAGATGATCAAGCTGCCCATTCATGTGGATGTGCGCCGCTGGGCCGACTGGCAAAGCTGCCTGGCCGAGAGCGCGCGTCAGCTCGATGCGCTGGAGCGCGAAGCCCGCCTGCTGGAGGGCGAAACCGGGCGCTACATCCGGCCCATCATGCTGGTGCAGGTGGAGCGAACGGGCAAAGACCAGGTGGACGCGGGCTATATCCATGCGCAGGATGCGCGCGCGTTTCTGGCTCAACTGGGTTTTTCGGATGCCAACATCCGCGAAAAAACCAGCGAGAAAGATGAAATTGGCGACGAGGAACTGCTCTCGCCCACCAGCCTGGTGCGTGTGATCATCACCAAGCAGGCGCTGCAAGAGGGCTGGGACTGCCCCTTCGCCTACGTGCTGTGCGCCCTGGCCGCCAGCAAGGGCAAGCGCGCCATGACGCAGCTGGTGGGCCGCATCCTGCGCCTGCCGCAGGTGTGCAAGACGGGGCGCGAGGCACTGGACGCCTGCTACGTGTTTTGCCACGACGCGGGTACCGGTGAGGTGGTCAAGGCTATCAAGCAGTCGCTGGAGACCGAGGGCATGGGCGACCTGGCCATCAGCGTGCGTGGCGATGGCGGCGCCAGTGACACCGCCGCGCCGCAGCCGGTGGCTTTGCGGCGTCGCGCGGGGCTGGATGCGTTGCGCATCTTCATTCCCACCGTGACCTGGGCCGAGCCCGGCGGCGAGCGCAGGCCGCTGGAATACGACAGTGATGTGCTGGCCCGGGTGCCCTGGGATCGGGTGGATCTGCAGGCGCTGGCGCGCGACTGGAAGCCCGGTGCCCTGCCAGACGGTGGTGGTGGCGGCCGGGTGGTGGTGGATTTGCGGGTGCTGGACGATGGTTTTGCCCCTGCACGTCAGGCGCTGGAAGAGGGCGCGGCACCGCTGGACCCTGCAGGCATGGTGCGTGCGCTGCTGGACATTGCACCCAACCCGTGGCTGGTGTGGGGTTGGGTGGATGCGGTGCTCTCGCGCCTGTTGGTGCAGTGGGATGCGCGGGTCGTGGGGGCCAGCAGCGCATCGCTGGTGGAGCAACTGCGCAAGGACCTGGAGCGCGAGCGCGACCGCTTGGCGCAGGATGTTTTTGAGCATCTGGTGCAGCAGGGCCGCATCGAGTTTTGCCTGCGTGCCGACCGGCAGGACTACGAATTACCCCACGAGATGGCGCTGGATGTGGTGGGTAAGCCTAAAAAGCTGCGCCGCGCCAGCGACGATGCCGACATGGAAAAAAGCCTGCTGGTGCCCGCGCTGCACACGCCCGATGTCAATGCATTCGAAGCGCTGTTTGCCGGCTACCTGGACGAGCAGCCCGCGCTGCGCTGGTGGCACCGCAACGTGGCGCGCACGCAGTACGGTCTGCAGGGCTGGCGGCGGCACAAGGTGTATCCCGACTTCGTGTTTGGCTACCACCCGCAAGGCAACCAGGCGCGCGTGGTGCTGCTGGAAACCAAGGGCATGCATCTGGAGGGCAATGCCGACACGCTCTACAAGCAGGCGCTGCTGGAACGGCTGACACAGGCTTTTAGCGATCAGCGTTTTCAGAGTGTGGGGGAACTGGCGCTGGAAGAAGGCGGCCAGTGCGCGGTGCAGTGCGACTTGGTCTTTGACCAGGCCTGGCGTGCCAGCATGGACAGTCGGTATTTTGCACGGTGAGTTCAAAAACCATAGCTGCCAGCGCTTACTGAATAAGCGCTGGAGCCATATTTCACGCGTGACGTGGTGCCACGGGCTGCAACAGCACCAGCATCGCCCCCGCGCCGCCGTCCACCGGCCGCGCCTGCACGAAGGCCAGCACCTCGTGCTTCTGCACCAGCCAGCGCTGCACGCGGCTCTTGAGCACGGGGCTCTTGCCGGGCGAGCCCAGGCCCTTGCCGTGCACCACGCGCACGCAGCGCATGCCGTTCTTGTGGGCGGTGCGGATGAATTCACCGAGCGCCTCGCGCGCCTCGTCGACGCGCAGGCCGTGCAGGTCGAGCTGACGCTGGATGCTCCAGTGCCCGGCGCGCAGGCGGCGCGTCACTTCCACGCCGATGCCGGGACGGCGAAAACTGAGCTGATCGTCGGTGTCGAGCAGGGTGCTGACGTCAAAGTCGTCGCTGATGGATTCGCGCAGCACGCGCTGCTCGTCCAGTTCGTGCTGCACGGGCAGGGGCGGCGGCAGGGGGCGGCGCAGGCGGGCCAGGTTGCGGTCGCGCAGCCGGGTGACGGGGCCCACGGCGCGGCTGAACTGGTGGCGCTCGGCCTCGCGGCGCGCGGCCGCTTCGCGCCGGGCCTTTTCCTCGGCCTCCTGGCGGGCCTGTTCCTCGCGCAGGTGGCGGGCCACGGCGGCCAGGTCCTGCAGGTCGGTGACGCGCACGCTGGCGCGGCGGGGCGCGGGGGCGCTGCTGCGGCGTGGCTGGCGCGGGGCCGGGCTGGCGCTGATGGGGGCCGTGGGCTGTGGGGGGCGCGGTGCGGGCGCTGGCCGGACAGGCGCGGCGGGCGGGCTGGCAGGCACTGCGGCGGTTGGTTCCGGCGCGGGCTTGGGCGCGCGGGCGCGTTCCAGCGCCAGGCGCAGGGCGGTGTGGCCGGGCAGGCTCACGCTACACCAGGCCTTTCTCGGCCATCGACAAGGCCTGGCCGGGCGCCACGATCACATGGTCGAGCACGCGCACGTCCACCAGGGCCAGCGTGGTTTTCAGGGTTTGCGTGAGCTGCTCGTCGGCGCGGCTGGGCTGCACGCTGCCGCTGGGGTGGTTGTGCGCCAGCACCACGGCGGCGGCCTGGTGGTGCAGGGCGCGCAGCACCACTTCGCGCGGGTACACGCTGGTCTGCGTGAGGGTGCCCCGGAACAGCTCTTCCAGGGCCAGCAGCCGGTGCTGGCTGTCGAGAAAGAGCACGGCGAAGACCTCATGGCCCTTGCTGGCCAGGTGCAGCTGCAGATAGTGCTTGACGGTGTCGGCCGAGTCGAACACCTCGCGCTCGCGCAGCTGCTGGGCCAGTGCGCGGCGCGCCAGTTCGAGCACGGCGACAAGTTCGGCGCGCTTGGCCGGGCCCAGGCCCTTAATGCGTTCGAGGTCGGCCGCGCTGGTGTGCAAGAGCCCGGCGATGCCGCCAAAGCCGCCCGTGGGCTGGCCGGTGGCGGCGTCGTGCCCGGGCTCGTCCAGCAGCTCCTGCGCCAGTTGCAGCACGCCCTTGCCCACGATGCCGGTGCGCAGCAGCAGGGCCAGCAGCTCGGCGTCCGACAGCGCGGCGGGGCCGCGTGCCAGGAGCTTTTCGCGCGGCTGCGCGTCGGCAGGAAGGTCTTTGAGCGGCATGGCAAGGGGGGCGAAAGGGCCCAAACGTAAAATGGCGCCAGTTTATCGAGGCACTCATGGCAACTGTTCAACCGGGTTCTTTCCTGACCCTGCATTACCGTCTGGCGGGCCCCGTCGGCGACGTCATCAACACCTTCGCCGACAAGCCGGCCACGCTGACGCTGGGCAACAGCGAGCTGTCGCCCGCCATGGAGCAGCGCCTGCTGGGCCTGGAAGAGGGCACGCGCACCACGTTCGAGCTGGCCCGGGGCGAGGCTTTTGGCGAGCGCAATCCCGAGATGCAGCAGTGGGTGGGCCGCAAGCTGCTCAACGCGCTGGGCGACCCCGACGAGCAGTACCACGTGGGCGAGGTGGTGGAGTTCTGCACGCCCGACGGCATGAGCACCTACGCCGGCGTGGTGCTGCAGGTGGGCAATGCAGAGAACCCCGAGGCGCTGCTGATCGACTTCAACCACCCGCTGGCGGGCCAGCCCGTCACGTTCGAAGTGCACGTGATCGGCGTGCTATGAACCACCCGCAGGAGGTGCTGCTGGCCGAACCGCGCGGTTTCTGCGCGGGCGTGGACCGGGCCATCGAGATCGTCGAGCGCGCGCTGGCCAAGTTCGGCGCGCCCATCTACGTGCGCCACGAGATCGTGCACAACACCTACGTGGTGAACGACCTCAAGGCCAAGGGCGCGATCTTCATCGAGGAACTTGCCGACGTGCCCCCCGGCGCCACGCTGATCTTCAGCGCCCACGGCGTCAGCAAGGCGGTGCAGGAGGAGGCACGCGCGCGCGGCTTTCACATCTTCGACGCCACCTGCCCGCTGGTGACCAAGGTGCATGTGGAGGTGGCCAAGCTGGCCCAGGAGGGCTACGAGTTCATCATGATCGGCCACAAGGGCCACCCCGAGGTGGAGGGCACGCTGGGCCAACTCGACGGTGGCATCCACCTGGTGGAAGACGTGGCGGACGTGGCGCGCGTGCAGCCCGGGCAGACCGAGAAGCTCGCCGTGGTCACGCAGACCACGCTGAGCGTGGATGACGCGGCCGAGATCACCGCCGCCGTGCGCGCGCGCTTCCCGAACGTGCGCGAGCCCAAGCAGCAGGACATCTGCTACGCCACGCAGAACCGCCAGGATGCCGTCAAGCTCCTGAGCCCGCAGGTGGACCTGGTCATCGTGGTGGGCAGCCCCACCAGCTCCAACAGCAACCGCCTGCGCGAACTGGCGCAGCGCCTGGGCACCACCAGCTACATGGTCGATAGCGCCGCCGAGCTGCGCCCCGAGTGGTTCGAGGGCATCGCGCGCGTGGGCCTCACGGCCGGCGCCTCGGCCCCCGAGATCCTGGTGCGCGAGGTGATCGACCGCATCAAGGTGCTGGGCGCGGTGTCGGTGCGCAAGCTCAGCGGCATCGAGGAAACCCTCAAGTTCCCGCTGCCCAAGGGCCTCAAGCTCGACGGCACCGGGCCAGCGGCGGACGATGGCGAGTGAGCTGCTATTGAATCAATAGCTTTTAGCGCTTATGGAACGGGCCTCAGGGCCCGTTTTTTTATGGAAATCTGCATGGTGTACGCATCGGATCGGCCCAGGCCCGTGGCCGCCGCCCGGCGCGTGTCACCCCAGCAACGCCCAATGGTTGCCTGCCGCCATGCCTTCGGGCCAGCGCAGCATGTGCGCGGGCTCGGTGGGGTGCCAGCGCGCCAGGCCACGGCCGCCGCCAATGGCCACGCCGGGGGCGCCGTCCAGCGGCCACAGGCCGCAGGGGTTCTGCACATTGCCGATGGTGGTGAGCCGGGCGGGCTCCTGCGGCTGCCACAGAACGATGCGGTTGGCGTACTGCGCCGTGAGCACGAAGCCGCCGTTGGGGCCCGCCGCCACGTCGCCTGCGTAGCCGTCGGCCACCATGTGGCTCGGCACCTGGAGTTCCTTGCCGTCCCACACGGCTAGCAGCGGGGCGTCGCGGCGCTTGGCGGGGTCGTCGTGCTCGGCCTGCAGGCCGATGCCCAGCAGCAGCGGGCCGCCTTCGAGCGGGCGGTTCCAGGCGATGTGGTGCGGCGCCAGGCGCTTGTCGCGCAGGCTCCATTCGCCAAGCTTTTCGCCGCTCTCGGGATTCATCAGCACCAGGGTGGGGTTCATCTGTTCCAGGTTGCGCTTGTTGCCTGCCGGGGTGCGGGGAATGCCGCCGTTGGCAATCACGAGCCGGCCCTGCGGGTCCACCAGCAACTGGTGCGGGTCAATGCCATGCGTGCGGTGCTCGGCCACCTTGCGCAGGTCGCGCGCGTCACGCACGCTGACCCAGCCGTCGCCGGTCTGGCGGTTGGTTTCACCGGTGTAGAGCCAGTGCCCGTCCAGGCTGGCGATGACGTGACCGTCGAGCGTGCGTGCACCACCTTCGTCGGCCATGGAAAGGCGATGGCTGATGCGGCCGTCAGTGTCGGCGCGCACCATCCAGGTGCCGGGGCGCGTGGCCACGGCAAGGAAACCGCCGCCCGGCTCGGGCACGATGGCATGCGCCAGCGTGGGCACGGTGACGGCGAATTGCGTGGCCACCCGGCCCTGGGCCCAGTCCACGTGCAGTGCGCCGATCTGGAACTCCCGCTCGTTCATGCGCCAGCCGCCGGCCACGCGCAGGGTGCTGCCCTCGGCATGGGCCCGGGAGAGGGTGGGGAGGGCGGCGGTTCCGAGGGCGGCGCTGAGCTGCAGCAGAAAATGGCGGCGGTCCAAGATATTCCTCAAGCGATGGTTGCAATACGCGAAGAATATAGCAAATGAGAGTGATTTGTATTGACATCGCGCAAAGGGCAGCGATCGGCTGGCTCACGCCGTGCGGGGCGGCTACGCCGCCGCTGGAGAAAACAGATCCACGCGGTCGGTGATGATGCCGTCGGTGCCCAGGGCGATGAGGCGCTGGGCTGCCCACTCGTCGTTCACCGTGTAGCTGAGGGCGCGCCAGCCCAGGGCGTGGACTTGCGTCACCAGGGCAGCGTCCCACAGCGCGTGGTTGCAGACGATGGCCACACAGCCGCACTGGTGGGCGGTGTCCAGCCAGCCGTCCCAGAGCGTGTCGAGCAGCAGGGCGCGCGGCAACCGGGGCGCCGTGGCCTGGGCGCCGGCCAGGGCCTCGGGCTGGAAGGACGAGAGCAGCGGCGGCACCTGCCCCTGCCAGAGCCGCGCCGCGTGTTCGCCGACCACGCGGCCCGTGGCTTCCTCCAGCCCCGGCGTGGGCTTGATCTCGATGTTCAGGCAGTGGCCGTTGGCCAGGCAGAAGCGCGCGATGTTGTCCAGCGTGGGCAGCGGCTCGCCGGCGAACTGGCGCGAATGCCAGCCGCCCGCGTCCAGCCGCGCCAGGGCCTCCCAGCCATGGTCGCCGCCGGTGGGGCTGGTGCCGGGGCCCAGGGTCTGCGCGGCGTTGGTGGTGCGCTCCAGCGTGGCGTCGTGCATCAGAAAGGGCACGCCGTCACGCGAAAGCTTCACGTCGCACTCGAACATGCGGTAGCCGTGCCGGGCGCCCACGCGGAAGGCGGCCAGGGTGTTCTCGGGCGCGAGCTTGCCCGCACCCCGGTGCGCGATCCAGCGGGGGTAGGGCCAGGAGGACCAGGCCCCCGCGCTTTCCGCTGCGTGGGGTTCGGGAGCGTGCGCCGCCATGGGGCGGCCCGGCGGTGGCGTGGTGCTCACAGGCGTTTGCCGCTGGCGGCGTCGAAGGCGTGCAGGCGGTCGGGGCGGGGCAGCACGCGAATCAGCTCGTCGGCGCGGGGGGCGGGGGCGCCTTCCTCCACGCGCACCACGAGTTGCTCGGCGCCCAGGCGGCCGTAGATGAGGCGCTCGGCGCCCAGCAGCTCCACGGTTTCCACACGCACCTCCCAGCCGCCCTCGGCGCGCACGTCCAGGTGCTCGGGGCGGATGCCCAGGATCTGGCCGGGCTGCCCGCCGGGCGCGTCCTTGAGCAGGTTCATGGGCGGCGAGCCGATGAAGCTGGCGACGAAGGTGGAGGCGGGCGTGTGGTAGACCTCCTCGGGCGTGCCGAACTGCTCCATGTTGCCGGCGTTCATGACGATCATGCGCTGCGCCAGCGTCATGGCCTCGACCTGGTCGTGCGTGACGAACAGGCTGGTGATGCCGAGCTCGCGGTGCAGCTTCTGGATCTCCAGGCGCGTCTGGGCGCGCAGCTTGGCGTCGAGGTTGGACAGCGGCTCGTCGAACAGGAACACCTGAGGCTGGCGCACGATGGCGCGGCCCATGGCCACGCGCTGGCGCTGGCCGCCCGAGAGCTCGCGCGGCTTGCGCTCCAGCAGGTGGCCCAGTTCCAGAATCCTGGCCGCCTTGTCCACGCGGGTCTTGATCTCGTCCTTGGGCACCTTGGCGATCTTCAGCCCGTAGGCCATGTTGTCGAACACGCTCATGTGCGGGTACAGCGCGTAGTTCTGGAACACCATGGCGATGTCGCGCTCGGCCGGTTCGAGCTGGTTGACCACGCGGCTGCCGATGGCGATCTCGCCGCCCGAGATGTCCTCCAGCCCCGCCACCATGCGCAACAGCGTGGACTTGCCGCAGCCCGAGGGGCCGACGATGACGATGAACTCGCCGTCCCCCACTTCGGCGTTCACGCCGTGGATGACCTGGTTGGCCTTGGGGCCGTGGCCGTAGCGTTTGACGAGGTTGCGCAGGGAGATGGAAGCCATGGGGATACTATTGGTTTGATAGCTGGAAGCGCTTGATGGATAAGCCTTTGGGCCCGATTTGCCTTATTTTTCTGAATCCACCAGACCCTTGACGAACCATTTCTGCATGAGCAGCACCACCAGCGCGGGCGGGATCATGGCCAGGATGGCCGTGGCCATGACGATGTTCCAGTCGTTGGCCGCGTCACCGCCCGAGATCATGCGCTTGATGCCCATGACCACGGGGTACATGGATTCGTCGGTGGTCACCAGCAGCGGCCAGAGGTACTGGTTCCAGCCGTAGATGAACTGGATCACGAACAGTGCGGCGATGCTGGTGCGCGACAGCGGCAGCAGCACGTCCCAGAAAAAGCGCATGGGCCCGGCGCCGTCCACGCGCGCGGCCTCCACCAGTTCGTCGGGCACGGTGAGGAAGAACTGGCGGAACAGGAAGGTGGCCGTGGCCGAGGCGATGAGCGGCACCGTCAGGCCCGCGTAGCTGTTGAGCATGCCGAGGTCGGAGACCACCTGGTAGGTGGGGCCGATGCGCACCTCCACCGGCAGCATCAGCGTGACGAAGATGGCCCAGAAGAAGAACGTGCGGCCAGGGAAGCGGAAATAGACGATGGCGAAGGCCGAGAGCAGCGAGATGGCTATCTTGCCCACGGCGATGACCAGCGCCGAAACCAGGCTCACTGCCATCATGCGGCCCACGGGCGCGGTGGACGCCGCGCTGCCGCTGGTGCCGTTGATGGCGTGCGTGTAGTTCTCGATCAGGTGCGGGCCGGGCAGGAGCGGCATGGGCACCTGCACGATTTCCTGCGCGGTGTGCGTGCTGGCCACAAAGGTGATGTAGAGCGGAAAGGCGACGACGATCACGCCCAGGATGAGCACGAGGTGCGAGATCGCGGTGGCGAGGGGGCGCCGTTCGACCATTTCAGTAGTTCACCTTGCGTTCGACGTAACGGAACTGGACCACGGTGAGCACCACCACGATGGCCATCAGCACCACCGATTGCGCGGCCGAGCCGCCCAGGTCCAGTGCCTTGAATCCGTCGTAATACACCTTGTAGACCAGGATGGCCGTGTCCTTGCCCGGACCGCCCTCGGTCGTGGCGTCCACGATGGCGAAGGTGTCGAAGAAGGCGTAGACGATGTTGATCACCAGCAGGAAGAAGGTGGTGGGCGAGAGCAGCGGGAAGACGATGCTCCAGAAGCGCCGCCACGGCCCCGCGCCGTCGATGGCGGCGGCCTCGATGAGCGACTTGGGGATGGACTGCAGCCCCGCCAGGAAGAACAGGAAGTTGTAGGAGATGTGCTTCCACACGGCGGCAAACACGATCAGCGCCATGGCCTGGTTGCTGTTGAGCAGGTGGTTCCACTCGATCCCGATCTGCCGCAGTGCGTAGCTCACGATGCCGATGGACGGAGCGAACATGAACAACCACAGCACGCCCGCCACGGCCGGGGCGACGGCGTAGGGCCAGATCAGCAGCGTTTTATAGAACGATGCGCCACGCACCGCGCGGTCGGCGAACACCGCCAGCGCGAGCGAAAGCACCAGCCCGAGCACCGCCACCAGCAGCGAAAAGACCGCCGTGGTCTTGAACGACGCGAGGTAGCTCTCGTCCTGCAGCAGCCGCTCGAAATTCTCCAGCCCGACCCATTCGACCGAGGTGCCAAAGGCGTCCTGCTGTTGCAGCGACTGCACCAGCGCCTGCCCTGCGGGCCAGAAGAAGAACACGGCGATCACCACCACCTGCGGTGCGAGCAGCACGGCGGGGAGCCACCAGCTCTTGAAGCGAACCCGTTTTTCTGTGGTCAAGACAGCCCTCTTTCATCAAAAACGGCCGGGTGTGTGGCCCGGCCGTGCGTTTTCAGCGCGAAAGTTTAGCCCTTGTTCGCCTTCTGGAAGCGTTCCAGCTGCTCGTTGCCACGCTTGACGGCGGCGTCCAGGGCTTCCTTGGCGGTCTTCTTGCCTGCCCAGACCAGTTCCAGCTCCTCGTCCATGATGGCGCGGATCTGGTTGAAATTGCCCAGACGCACGCCGCGCGACTTGTCGGTGGTCTTGCGGATCATCTGGTTGACCGCCGTGTCGGTGCCGGGGTTCTGCTTGTAGAAGCCCGCTTTTTCGGTCATTTCGAACGAAGCCAGGGTGACCGGCAGGTAGCCGGTGCGCTGGTGGCTGGCGGCCTGCACCTCGGGGTTGGTCAGGTACTGGAAGAACTGCGCCACGCCCTTGTACTCCGGCGCCTTTTTGCCTGCCATGACCCACAGCGAGGCACCGCCGATGACGGTGTTCTGCGGCGTGCCCGGCACGTCCGGGTAGTAGGGCAGGGGTGCGATGCCGAAGTCGAACTTGGCGTTTTTCTTGATGCTGGCGTAGGTGGACGAGCTGGCGGTGGCCATCGCGCATTCACCCGAGTAGAACGGCGCGTCGGCCTTGTTGCCCCGGCCACGGTAGTGGAACAGGCCCTGCTGGGCCATGTTGGCCAGGTTCTCGATGTGGCGCACATGCAGCGGGCTGTTGAAGGCCAGGCGCGCACTGGTGCCGCCGAAGCCGTTGTTCTGCGTGGCGAACAGCGTGTTGTGCCAGGTGGAGAAGCTCTCGAGCTGCGTCCAGCCCTGCCAGCTCGTGGTGAACGGGCAGCTCACCCCCGAGGCCTTGAGCTTGGCGGCGGCCGACACCAGTTCGGGCCAGGTGGCTGGCGGCTTGTTGGGGTCCAGGCCCGCCTTCTTGAACAGGTCCTTGTTGTAGTTGAGCACCGTGGTGGAACTGTTGAACGGGTAGCTCAGCATTTCGCCGCTGGGTGCAGTGTAGTAGCCCACCACGGCGGGAATGTAGGCCTTGGGGTCGAACTTGTAGCCTGCGTCCGCCATGACCTTGCCCACGGGAATGATGGCGCCCTTGGCGGACATCATGGTGGCGGTCCCTACTTCGTACACCTGCAGGATGTGCGGCGCGTTGCCTGCGCGGAAGGCGGCGATCGAGGCAGTCATCGATTCGTCATAAGTGCCCTTGTAGGTGGGCACGATCTTGAAATCCTTCTGGCTGGCGTTGAAGCCATTGGCGATGTCCACCACCCAGTCGTTGAGGCCGCCGGTCATGGAGTGCCACCACTGGATTTCAGTTTGCGCTTGCGCAGCGGTGTGGCCCAGAACGGCCACAGCGGCACAGACAGCCAGGGAACGGAATTTCATGGGGTCTCTCCTCACACAAATGAATAAGCGCCGGATCGTAGGGCGGGCATATGACAGAACGGTGTCTGTCATGAAGACAAGCCGCTTTTTTAACCATGCCGGGCGCCTTTCTCCAGCGGGTAAACCCCCTGATGCGGTGCATGGGTGCTTGTCCCTGACGCGTGTAGTGGCGCCTCTCCAGAGCCCGGTTTTGTGCGCTGCACCATGCTAGGATGGCCCGCCATTCAGAAGCCGGCCGCCCGCAAGCGGTGGCCAGGGTTTCGCCGACACAGGACCGCCATGAGCCCCACATCGCTGGACAAAAGCAAGATCAAGTTCCTTCTGCTCGAAGGCCTGCACCCCTCCGCCCTCCAGGTGCTGCAGGCCGCCGGTTACAGCCAGATCGAGTCCCTCTCCGGCGCGCTGCCGCAGGAGGAGCTGATCGAGCGCATCGCCGACGTGCATTTCATCGGCATCCGCTCGCGCACCCAGCTCACGGCCGAGGTGCTGGCCCACGCGCACAAGCTCGTGGCCATCGGGTGCTTCTGCATCGGCACCAACCAGGTGGACCTGAACGCCGCGCGGGAACGTGGCATTGCCGTGTTCAACGCGCCGTATTCCAACACCCGCTCCGTGGCCGAGCTGGTGCTGGCCGAGGCCATCCTGTTGCTGCGCGGCGTGCCCGAGAAAAACGCTGTGGCGCACCGGGGCGGCTGGCTCAAGACGGCCGACAACGCTTTCGAGGTGCGCGGCAAGACGCTGGGCATCGTCGGCTACGGCGCCATCGGCTCCCAGCTCTCGGTGCTGGCCGAGGCGCTGGGCATGCAGGTGCTGTTCCATGACGTGGTGGCCAAGCTGCCGCTGGGCAATGCGCGCCAGGCCACCAGCCTGAACGAGCTGTTGTCGGCCAGCGACATCGTGACGCTGCATGTGCCCGAACTGCCCTCGACGCAGTGGATGATCGGCGCGTCGGAGATCGCTGCCATGAAGCCCGGCGCGGTATTCATCAACGCCTCGCGCGGCACCGTGGTCGAAATCGAGCCGCTGGCCCAGGCTTTGCGGGACGGCAAGCTGCTGGGCGCGGCCGTGGACGTGTTTCCGGTCGAGCCGCGCAGCAACAAGGACGAGTTCCTCTCGCCCCTGCGCGGCCTGGACAACGTCATCCTCACGCCGCACATCGGCGGCTCCACCCTGGAGGCGCAGGCCAACATCGGACTGGAAGTGGCGGAAAAGCTGGTCAAGTACAGCGACAACGGCACCACCATCTCCTCGGTCAACTTCCCCGAGGTGGCCCTGCCCGCGCAGCGCGGCAAGCACCGCATCCTGCACGTGCACCGCAACGTGCCGGGGGTCATGTCCGAGATCAACCGCGTGTTTTCCGACAACCAGATCAACGTGTCATCCCAGTACCTGCAGACCAACGAGGCCATCGGCTACGTGGTGATGGACATCGACGCCGAATCGTCCGAACTGGCGCTGCAAAAACTTCAGCAGGTGCCGGGCACGCTGCGCTGCCGCGTGCTGTTCTAGGCTGGCAGGGCAGGGCCTCTGCACACGCAGGGGCCACCGCGCGGGCAGGCCCGACTGCAGCCGGCGCGCGGATTCCCTAAAATCAGAGGTTCCGAGTTCCCCAGGCCACTGGGCGCACCGCCCTTCCCCAGGTTCACCGAATGAATGCTCCCACCGCGTTGGCCGCCCTGATGGCGCAGGCCCCCGAACCCGTGCGCTTGCGCGAGATCCCCTACAACTACACGAGCTTTTCGGACCGCGAGATCGTCATCCGCCTGCTCGGCGAGCAAGCCTGGGGCACCCTGCAGCAGCTGCGCCAGGAGCGCCAGACCGGCCGCTCGGCACGCATGCTCTACGAGGTGCTGGGTGACATCTGGGTGGTGCAGCGCAACCCCTACCTGCAGGACGACCTGCTGGACAACCCCCAGCGCCGCCGCCAGCTCGTGCAGGCGCTGGAGCACCGCCTGGGCGAGGTGCAGAAGCGCCGCACCCCCGACAGCGACGCCGGTCGCGATGCGCTCGTGGGCGAGCTGCTCAAGGCCGCAGGCGCCGGAGTTCAACGCTTCGATGCCTCTTTCCAGCAAGTGGCGGAACTGCGCCGGAAGGCGCGCCGCGTCTTCGGGCGCTTGACGGCCAGCGACAACATCAAGTTCGACGGTCTCTCGCGCGTGAGCCACGTGACCGACGCCACCGACTGGCGCGTCGAGTACCCCTTCGTCGTGCTCACCCCCGACACCGAGGCCGAGATGGCGCGCCTGGTGCAGGGCTGCTTCGAGTTGGGGCTCACCGTGATTCCGCGCGGGGGTGGCACGGGCTATACCGGCGGCGCCATTCCGCTGACCGACCGCAGCGCTGTCATCAACACTGAAAAGCTCGAAGCCATGACCGAGGTGGAGATGGTGCGCCTGCCCGGCATCGACCGGGAAGTGGCCACCATCTGGACAGAGGCCGGCGTGGTGACCCAGCGCGTGGCCGACGCGGCCGAGCGCGGCGGCTACGTGTTCGCCGTGGACCCGACCAGCGCCGAGGCCTCGTGCATCGGCGGCAACATCGCCATGAACGCGGGCGGCAAGAAGGCCGTGCTGTGGGGCACGGCGCTGGACAACCTGGCCAGCTGGCGCATGGTGACGCCGCAGGCGCAGTGGCTCGAAGTGACGCGCCTCGACCACAACCTGGGCAAGATCCACGACGCCGAGTTGGCCAGCTTCGAGCTGAAAACCTTCGAGGCCGACGGCAAGACCCTGGTGCGCACCGAGCGCCTGGACATTCCGGGCAAGACCTTCCGCAAGGAAGGCCTGGGCAAGGACGTGACCGACAAGTTCCTCTCGGGCCTGCCGGGCATCCAGAAGGAGGGTTGCGACGGCCTCATCACCAGCGCGCGCTGGGTGGTGCACCGCATGCCCGGGCACACGCGCACCGTGTGCCTGGAGTTCTTCGGCAACGCCAAGGACGCGGTGCCCAGCATCGTCGAGATCAAGGACTTCATGTTCGCTGAAGCAGCGCGCTCGGGCGTGGTGCTGGCCGGCCTGGAACACCTGGACGACCGTTACCTGAAGGCCGTGGGCTACACCACCAAGAGCAAGAAGCACGGGGGCCTGCCCAAGATGGTGCTGTTCGGCGACATCGCGGGCGACGACCAGGATGCCGTGGCGCGCGCCACCAGCGAGGTGGTGCGCATCGCCAACTCGCGCAGGGGCGAGGGCTTCGTTGCCATCAGCCCCGAGGCGCGCAAGAAGTTCTGGCTCGACCGCAAGCGCACGGCCGCCATCTCGCGCCACACCAACGCCTTCAAGATCAACGAGGACGTGGTGATCCCGCTGCCGCGCATGGCCGAGTACACCGACGGCATCGAGCGCATCAACATCGAGCTGAGCCTGCGCAACAAGCTCAAGCTGTGCGACGAACTCGAAGCCTTCTTCAGCCGGGGTAACCTGCCGCTGGGCAAGCACGACGACGCGAACGAAATTCCCTCGGCCGAACTGCTCGAAGACCGCGTGGCCCAGGCGCTGGCGCTGGTGCAGGAGGTGCGCACGCTGTGGTCCGGCTGGCTGCGCGATGTGCCCGAGCTGTTCCCCCAACTGCAGGACCACACCCTGCGCGCGAGCTGGAAGACACAGATCCGCACGCCGCTGGCCACCATTTTCTCGGGCGCGGCCTTCGCGCCCATCCTGGCCGAGGCCTCGGCCATCCACAAGCGCGTGCTCAAGGGCCGCGTCTGGGTGGCGCTGCACATGCATGCGGGCGACGGCAATGTGCACACCAACATCCCCGTCAACAGCGACGACTACGAGATGCTGCAGACCGCGCACGAGGCGGTGGACCGCATCATGGTGCTGGCGCGCAGCCTGGACGGCGTGATTTCGGGCGAGCACGGCATCGGCATCACCAAGCTCGAATTCCTCACCGACGAGGAACTGCGGCCGTTTGCCGAATACAAGCGCAAGGTCGATCCGGAAGGCCGTTTCAACAAGGGCAAGCTGCTCCGAAAACAGGAGCTGTCAGCGCTTTCTGGTAAAGCGCTGGAGGCCGATTCGGCACATGGCGGCACCTCGATGTTCGCCGACCTGACCAACGCCTACACGCCCAGCTTCGGCCTCATGGGGCACGAGTCGCTGATCATGCAGCAGAGCGACATCGGTGCCATCGCCGACAGCGTGAAGGACTGCCTGCGCTGCGGCAAGTGCAAGCCCGTGTGCTCCACCCACGTGCCGCGCGCCAACCTGCTGTACAGCCCGCGCAACAAGATCCTCGCCACCTCGCTGCTGGTCGAGGCCTTCCTGTACGAAGAGCAGACGCGCCGGGGCGTGAGCATCAAGCACTGGCAGGAATTCGAGGACGTGGCCGATCACTGCACCGTGTGCCACCGCTGCGAGAGCCCCTGCCCGGTGAAGATCGACTTTGGCGACGTCACCATGAACATGCGCAACCTGCTGCGCAAGATGGGCAAGAAGAGCTTCCGTCCCGGCAACAAGCTGGCCATGGCCATGCTCAACGCCACCAGCCCCGACACCATCAAGCTGCTGCGCGCGGCCATGGTGGGCGTGGGCTTCAAGGCCCAGCGCCTGGCGGTGGACGTGCTGCGCAGCGTGGCGCGCAAGCAGACGGCGCGCCCGCCCGCCACTGTGGGCACGGCGCCGGTCAAGGAGCAGGTGATCCACTTCGTTAACAAGAAGCTGCCCGGCGGCCTGCCCACCAAGACGGCGCGCGCGCTGCTGGACATCGAGGACAAGGACTACGTGCCGATCATCCGCGACCCGCAGGCCACCACGGCCGAGACCGAGGCGGTGTTCTACTTCCCCGGCTGCGGCTCCGAGCGCCTGTTCAGCCAGGTGGGCCTGGCGACGCAGGCCATGCTCTGGCACGCCGGCGTGCAGACCGTGCTGCCCCCGGGCTACCTGTGCTGCGGCTACCCGCAGCGCGGCAGCGGCCAGTTCGACAAGGCCGAGAAGATGATCACCGACAACCGCGTGCTCTTCCACCGCGTCGCCAACACGCTCAACTACCTCGACATCAAGACCGTGGTGGTGAGCTGCGGCACCTGCTACGACCAGCTCCAGGGCTACGAGTTCGACAAGATCTTCCCGGGCTGCCGCATCATCGACATCCACGAATACCTGCTGGAGAAGGGCATCACGCTTCCGGCGGGGCAGGGCGGCTACCTGTACCACGAGCCCTGCCACAACCCGATGAAGCAAGGCGACTCGATGAAGACCGTGCGCGCCCTGGTGGGCGACAAGGTGCTCAAGAGCGACCGCTGCTGCGGCGAATCGGGCACGCTGGGCGTCACGCGGCCCGACATCTCCACCCAGGTGCGCTTCCGCAAGGAAGAGGAAATCCGCAAGGGCGAGGCCCAGCTGCGCGCCAGCGGCGCCGTGGGGGCGCAGGACAACATCAAGATCCTGACCAGCTGCCCGAGCTGCCTGCAGGGCATCACGCGCTACGGCAACGACCTGCAGACCGGTCTGCTCGAAGCCGACTACATCGTCATCGAGATGGCCAAGCAGCTCCTGGGCGAGAACTGGCTGCCCGAATACGTGCAGCGCGCCAACAGCGGCGGCATCGAGCGGGTGCTGGTCTGATGGCCTGTGCGCTGTGCGACACCGACGGTGGCCAGCTCGTCTGGCGCGGCGAGCACCTGCGCGTGATCCGCGCCGACGAGGCGGGTTTCCCGGCGTTCTACCGCGTGGTCTGGAATGCGCACGTGGCCGAGTTCTCCGATCTCGACGCGGGCGCGCGCCAGCACTGCATGGACGCCGTCACCGTGGTGGAGCGCGTGCTGCGCGAGCATCTGGCGCCCGCCAAGATCAACCTCGCCGCGCTGGGCAACATGGTGCCGCACCTGCACTGGCATGTGATTGCGCGCTTTGGCTGGGACAGCCATTTCCCGGCTCCGGTCTGGGCGGCCGCGCAGCGCGAGCGCGACGGGGTGCAGGAAGAGGCGCTGCGCACGCGCCTGCCGGTGCTGGAGGCGCAGCTGCGCCAGGCGCTGGCGCAGTGGGCGGCCTGACGCCGCTCAGCCTCAGCCCCGGAGGCGCAGCGCGATCAGCGGCGCGAACAAGGTGACCAGCAGCACCAGCGGCCAGAGGTTGCCGTCCTGGAAGGTGTAGGCCTGCAGCAGCTCCTGCCAAGAGTGCCCCCGCACGAAATGGCCGAAGCCGAACTCGAAGCAGAGCGTCAGCAGCAGCCAGAAAGCCCCGGTGCGCAAAGCCTGCGGACGGCCGCGGATGCCGAGCCAGCGCACGCTGCCGAGCGTGAGGGCCAGGATCAGCAGCGCGAGCAGCACGCCGCTGGCCAGGTAGGCAGGGGTGGTGTCCAGGCGGGGCAGCAGCACGGCTTCACGGAAAACGCCGTTGGCGATGGCGCCCAGCAGGATGAGAAACCAGACTGCCAGGGGCTTCAGGAGGCGCATGTGTGTCGTGGCGGCCCAGGGCAGCCACCCTGAGGGGAGGGGTATGTATCCTACAACCGGTGTGCCGCAGTGGGACAATGGCGCCTGGTTTCTTGGCAATTGACAGGTATTTCCCATGGCAGGTCTGAAAGCGGGTGCGCCCACCCCCCAATCGATCACGGTGCACGGCCAGTCGCGCGTGCTGGAGGTGGTGTTTTCCGATGGCGCGGCGTTCCGCATCCCCTTCGAGCTGATGCGCGTCTATTCGCCCTCCGCCGAGGTGGCGGGCCACGGTCCGGGCCAGGAAGTGCTGCAGACCGGCAAGCGCAACGTGACGCTGGAAGGCCTGGAACCCGTGGGCAACTACGCCGTCCAGCCCACATTCTCCGACGGGCATGGCACGGGCATCTTCTCCTGGGACTACCTCTACGAGCTGGGTCAGCGCCACGACGAACTCTGGGCGGACTACCTTGCGCGCCTGGAAGCGGCCGGTGCCGACCGCGACACCCCCATGCCCGCGAAGGCCGCGCACCCGTCCGGTTCGGGCTGCGGCGGCCATTGAGGAATGGCCGGGGAACAGCGTTCTTTTGCTATATATTCAGTAGCTTGTGGCGCTTGATTCATCAGCGTTGCAGGCTGTTTTTGTTTCAATATCGATAACCAACGCGTTCGCAGGGTTGTCGCGATACCAGATAGCATTCAAACCATGAGCACCACGCATTTCGGATTCCAGTCGGTCGATGAAAAGGACAAGGCGCGCCGCGTGCGCGGCGTGTTCGATTCGGTCGCGTCCAAGTACGACGTGATGAACGACCTCATGTCCGGCGGCCTGCACCGTGCCTGGAAGGCCTACACCGTGATGGTGGCCAACCTGCGCGAGGGCAGCCAGGTGCTCGACATCGCGGGCGGCACGGGCGATTTGTCGCTGGCCTTCGCGCGCAAGGTTGGCACCACGGGCCGCGTGGTGCACACCGACATCAACGAGGCCATGCTGCGCGTGGGCCGCGACCGCCTGATCGACGCCGGCGTGGTGCTGCCCACCCTGGTGTGCGACGCCGAGGCGCTGCCGTTCCCCGATGCGCATTTCGACGTGGTGAGCGTGGCCTTCGGCCTGCGCAACATGACGCACAAGGACGTGGCCCTGAAAGAGATGTGCCGCGTGCTCAAGCCCGGCGGCAAGCTCCTGGTCCTTGAATTTTCCAAGGTGGCCCAGCCGCTCACCAAGGCTTACGACTGGTATTCGTTCAACATCCTGCCCAAGCTGGGCCAGATGATCGCGGGCGACGCCGACAGCTACCGCTACCTGGCCGAATCCATCCGCATGCACCCGGGGCAGGAAGAGCTCAAACAGCTCATGCACCAGGCAGGCTTCGGCCATGTGGACTATCACAACATGACGGGCGGCATCGTGGCCCTGCATGTGGGAATCAAATGTTGAAATCCAGGAGAACCCAGATGAAAAAACTCTTGCCCGCTCTGTTCGTTGCGGTTCTGATGGCGCTGCACCCTGAAGCCGAAGCCAAGCGCATGGGCGGGGGCAAGTCGTTCGGCCAGCAGTCCAGCAACGTGACCCAGCGCAACGCCGCGCCACCCACGTCGCCCACGGCACCCACCCAGAACGCCGCCACGGCGCCCGCCAAGCCCGGTGCTCCGGCGGCGGCCCCGGCGGCCGCGCCCAAGAAGCCCTGGGGCGCCATGCTGGGCGGTCTGGCGGCCGGTTTGGGCCTGGCCTGGCTGGCCCACTCGCTTGGAATGGGTGAGGGTTTTGCGCAGTTCCTGATGATTGCCATGCTGGCCGTGGCTGCGATTGCGGTGTTCAAGCTGGTCATGCGTTCGCGCAAGAGCGGTGCTGCCGCGCCAGGGGGCGCGCCCTTTGCGTTCCAGGGCGCCGGGGCAGGAGGGGTCGGTACGCCCGCCGAGGCCGCTGCGCCCCGGTCCTACAGCCCCGACAAGGTGGGCAACGACGCATCGGCCCGCCCCTGGGAACGCAACAGCATGGCCTTCGATGCCGCGCGTCAGCCTGCAGGCGGCGGCGCGGTGATTGGATCGGCACTGGCGGGTTCGCAGAACTGGGGTGTGCCCGAGGGCTTCGATGTGGCGGGCTTCACCGAGGCCGCCAAGCGCAACTTCATCACGCTGCAGGCTGCCTGGGACCGCTCCGACGTGGCCACGCTGCGTTCCATGATGACCGACACCATGCTGAGCGAGATCCGCGCCCAGCTGGCCGAGCGCGAAACGCATGGCGGCGAACAGCCCAACCAGACCGATGTGGTCATGATCGAGGCCCAACTCCTGGGCATCGAGGACCTGGGCGACGCCTACATGGCCAGTGTCGAGTTCTCCGGCATGATCCGCGAGGAGCCGTCCGCAGGCCCCAGCCCCTTCCGCGAGGTCTGGAACATGTCCAAGCCCAAGAGCGGCGCCAGCGGCTGGCTGGTGGCGGGGGTTCAGGCCCTGCAGTGAATTGCGGGTAATCCGCGCACCGTGCGCGGTTCAGGGAATAATCGGGGACTATGGCAACACAGTCCCCTTTTTCTTTTCTTGGCGGCGTTTTCGAGCGCATTGCAACGGGCCCGCAACCGCCCCAGTGGCTGGTGCATGAGGTGCAGCACCGAGGGGTGCTGCTGCTCAACCATGTGCTGATGCAGGAGAGCGTGGCCATGCAGCGCCTGCAGCCCCGGCGCGGCCGGGTGGTTCGCGTGCAGTGGCGCCACTTTTTCATGGCGCTGCAGGTCACGCCTGCGGGACTGTTTGACTTGGCGGCCGAAGGCGCCACACCCGACCTGCGCCTGGAAGTGACACAGACATCGCCGCTGGACCTCGCACAGGCCGCGCTGCGGGGCGACCGCCCGGCCGTGCGCATCGATGGCGATGTGCAGTTTGCCGGGGACATCCAATGGCTGGCCGACAATCTGCGCTGGGATCTGGAGGAAGACCTGGCCCGCCTGATGGGCGATGTGCCCGCGCACACCCTCTCCAGCGTGGTGCGCAGCGCCGTCCAGGCCTTGCGCGGTTTTGTCCAGGACCGGGTGCCGGCTGCGGGCGGTGCCTCGGGCTGGTCCGTGGACCGCACCATTCCATGAAGCGCTTCTTTCGTGGTGCCACCATCGTCTGGGTGGTGTTGCGCTATGGCCTCGATGAACTGGTCCTGACCAGTTTCCAGAAGCCTTGGCTGCGCCTGCTGGCGCGCATCGTTTCGGTGGGGCGCGACCTGCGTGCGCCGCGCGGCCAGCGTTTGCGCGAGGCACTCGAACGCCTGGGCCCGATCTTCGTCAAGTTCGGTCAGGTGCTTTCGACCCGGCGCGACCTCATGCCACCCGACATCGCGGATGAACTGGCGCTGCTGCAGGACCGCGTGCCGCCCTTTGATTCCGCGGTGGCCGTGGCCACCATCGAGCGCTCTTTCCGGCGCCCGATCGGCGAGGTCTTCGAGAGCTTCGAGCGTGAGCCCGTGGCCAGTGCCTCCATCGCCCAGGTGCACTTCGCCACGCTGCGCGACCGGCAGGGCGTGCGGCATGAGGTGGCCGTGAAGGTGCTGCGCCCCGGCATGCTGCCCGTGATCGAGAAGGACCTGAGCCTCATGCGCATGATGGCGGGGTGGGTGGAAAGCCTCTCGGCCGACGGCAAGCGCCTGAAGCCGCGCGAGGTCGTGGCCGAGTTCGATACCTACCTGCACGACGAGCTGGACCTGGTGCGCGAGGCCGCCAATGCGGCGCAACTGCGGCGCAACATGGAGGGGCTGAACCTCGTGGAAGTGCCCGTGATCCACTGGGACTTCTGCCACCCCGACGTCATGGTGATGGAGCGCATGAACGGCGTGCCCATCAGCCAGGTCGGGCGGCTGCGCGAGGCGGGCGTGGACATCCCGAAGCTCGCGCGCGACGGCGTCACCATCTTCTTCACCCAGGTGTTCCGCGACGGCTTTTTCCATGCCGACATGCACCCGGGCAACATCATGGTGAGCCTGGAACCCGCCACATTTGGACGCTACATTTCGCTTGATTTCGGTATCGTCGGCACCCTCACCGAGTCCGACAAGGAATACCTGGCGCAGAATTTCACGGCCTTCTTCCGCCGCGATTACAAGCGCGTGGCCGAACTGCACATCGAGAGCGGCTGGGTGCCCCCCGAGACCCGCGTGAACGAGCTGGAGGCGGCCGTGCGCACCGTGTGCGAGCCGTACTTCGACCGTCCACTCAAGGAAATCTCGCTCGGCATGGTACTCATGCGCCTGTTTCAGACCTCACGCCGTTTCAACGTCGAGATCCAGCCCCAGCTGGTGCTGCTGCAGAAGACGCTGCTCAACATCGAAGGGCTGGGGCGCCAGCTCGACCCCGAGCTGGACCTCTGGAGCACCGCCAAACCGTTCCTGGAAAAGTGGATGCTCGAACAGCTCGGTCCGCAGCGCTTTCGGCATGAACTGCAGGCCCAGGCGCCGCACTATGCCAAGATCCTGCCATCGCTGCCCCGCCTGCTGCACGACCACTTGCGCCGCCAGCCATCGCATGAGCAGCAGCGCGAACTGCTGGAGTTGCTGCGCGAGCAGCGGCGTACCAACCGGTTGTTGCAAGGCCTGTTGTATGCCGGACTTGGCTTCGTGCTGGGCCTGATCGTGATGCAAGGAATCGTGCGGGTGCATCTTTGGTAGGGCACCCGCCGGGCCTACTGGCCGGATTCAGTGCGGATGGGCGGCCCTTGGTGGTGCGGGATGGGTGGCAGGCGCGCTGAGTCCGCCAATCACCATGCCTATTGCACTGGCCAACAGGCCGATGAGTTGAGGCTCCACAGGCTCGTTGATACCGAGCAATTCCAGAGTCAGCCAGGTGCCCAGGCCCATCACCAGCGCCAACATGGCTCCACGATTGTTGGCGCGCTTCCAGAACAAGCCGAAAACCAAGGGCACAAATGCGCCTGCCAGCGTCACACGGTAGGCGTGTTCCACCATGGTGTGGATGGATGCATCCGTCGCAATGGCGTAGCCAGTGACCAGTGCGGCAAAGCACGTGACGATGAAACGCGTCATGTTGAGGAACTGCTGGTCGGTTTGGTTTTTGAGCAGCGGCCGCAGTACGTTTTCGGCAAAGGTGACCGAAGGCGCCAGCAGGGTACCGGAGGCAGTGCTCATGATGACTGACAACAGCGCGCCGAAGAACACGACCTGCAGCCAGAAAGGCATGTGTTGCACCACGAGTGTGGGGAGTACCAACTGCGAGTCCTTTGCCATGAGCTGTTCGACCATGGTGGGATCAATCAGGTTGGCGCTGTAGGCAAGGAAGAGGGGGACAGACGCAAAAAAGAAATAAGCCACTCCACCCAGCACCGTGCTCCAGATGGCAATCGATTCATTCTTGGATGAGTTCACACGCTGAAAAACGTCTTGCTGAGGAATCGACCCCAACGCCATGGTCAGCAGGGCTGCTGCCCAGCCGAGCATATCCACCGCATCCAGGGTGGGGAGCCAGTTGAACTTTCCTTCTGCGGCTGCCTTGGCAATGACTGTTGCCACGCCGCCTGCCTGGGTGGCTGCTTCTCCGGTGACCAGCAGCAGCCCTATGATGATCACGATCATCTGCACAAAAGTCGTGATGGCTACCGACCACATGCCGCCAAAGACGGTGTACATCAGCACCACGCCCATGCCGATCAGCATGCCTTGGTTCATGGAAATGGCGTTCTCCGAAAGCACATTGAACACCAGACCCAGCGCTGTGATCTGCGCTGCAACCCAGCCTAGATAGGACAGCACGATGCACATCGACACGGCCAGTTCCACCGAGCGGTTGTAGCGCAGGCGGAAATAGTCACCCAGTGTGAGCAGATTCAGCCGGTACAGTGGACGCGCGAAAATCAGTCCAAAAAGCACCAGGCAGAGTGACGCTCCCAGGGGGTCGGAGATCAGACCGCGAAATCCGCTCTCCAAAAAGGTTGCAGAGATCCCAAGAACCGTCTCAGCGCCAAACCAGGTGGCAAAAACCATGGCCAGCACGACGGGAAAAGGCAAATGGCGGTTGGCCGTGATGTAGTCGCGCGCACTGTGCACCTGTCGTGACGCATACAACCCGATACCGATTGACAGCGCCAGATAGATGAAGACAAGGGTCAGCAGCATCAGGTCATCCTTTCGCGCAAGGGAGGGGGTGGGGGGAGTTGGTGCGCGCGGATTATAGGTGTCACCCGCCTGGCTACGAATGCGTGCCGAAGGTCTTGACCCAACCACGGCTGACGACGGCCAACTATAATTTACGGTTTTTCGTATTTACCCTTAGGTGACGATATGCCTATCTATGCTTACAAGTGTGAGTCCTGCGGGCATGGGCAGGACGTGCTCCAGAAAATATCCGATCCCTTGCTGACAGTGTGCCCTGCCTGCGGTGCCGAGGCGTTTTCCAAGCAGATCACGGCCGCGGGCTTCCAGCTCAAGGGCTCGGGCTGGTACGCGACCGACTTCCGTGGAGGCTCCGGCGGTGGCGCCGCCACAGCCTCCGGGCCCCAGGGCGGAGGTGCGGAACCTGCGGCGCCAGCCGCCAATGCGTCCTGCGCCGGCTGCCCGGCTGCAGCCGCCAGCAGCAGCGCCACACCCACCAGCTGAACCTGCCCGATGGCACCCTTGCGTAAATGGCTTTTCACTGGCTTGCTGGTGATCGTTCCCGGAGCGATCACCCTGTCGGTGCTGAACTGGATCGTTGGGGTGCTCGACCAGACGCTGCTGATCCTTCCCGAGGCCTGGCACCCCGACCGCCTGCTGGGTTTCCACATTCCCGGCTTTGGCGTTCTGCTCACCCTGGTGATCTTGCTGGTGGTGGGGGCGGCGGCGAGCAATTTCGCAGGACGCAAGCTGGTGCAATGGGGCGATGCCGTGGTGCACCGCATTCCCGTGGTGCGCTCCATCTACTCCAGCGTCAAGCAGGTGTCGGACACGCTCTTCTCCGAGGGAGGCAACGCGTTTCGCACGGCCGTGCTGGTGCAGTGGCCGCGCGAGGGGGTCTGGACGGTCGCCTTCATCACCGGCACACCGGGCGGTGAGGTCGCCGCCTATCTGCGCGACGAGTTTGTCAGCGTGTATGTTCCCACCACCCCCAATCCGACGGGTGGCTATTTCGTGATGGTGCGCAAGAGCGACTGCGTCGAGCTCGACATGAGCGTGGATGCTGCCTTGCGCTACATCGTTTCGATGGGCGTGGTTGCGCCTCCCGATCTCCTTTCTGAAACATCCAAGTAAATCTTGATCAATGCGCCGTTGAAGGCGCCGGAAGTTCTGCCATGGCCATGCGTTCCCACTATTGCGGTCTTGTGACCGAAGCCCTTCTGGGCCAAACCGTCACCCTGTCGGGCTGGGTGAACCGCCGCCGCGACCATGGCGGCGTGATTTTCATCGACCTGCGCGACCGCGAGGGCTATGTGCAGGTGGTGTGCGACCCCGACCGCGCCGAGATGTTCAAGGTGGCCGAAGGCGTGCGCAACGAGTTCTGCGTGCAGATCAAGGGCCTGGTGCGTGCACGCCCCGCCGGCACCACCAACGACAAGCTCAAGACCGGCCAGATCGAAGTGCTGTGCCACGAGCTGAACGTGCTCAACCCCTCGGTCACGCCCCCGTTCCAGATCGACGAAGAAAACCTGTCGGAGACGACGCGCCTCACGCACCGCGTGCTGGACCTGCGCCGCCCCTACATGCAGAACAACCTGATGCTGCGCTACCGCGTGTCGATGGAAGTGCGCAAGTTCCTCGATGCCAACGGCTTCGTCGACATCGAAACCCCCATGCTCACCAAGAGCACGCCCGAAGGCGCGCGCGACTACCTCGTGCCCAGCCGCGTGCACGACGGCCAGTTCTTCGCGCTTCCGCAGTCGCCCCAGCTGTTCAAGCAGTTGCTGATGGTGGCGGGCTTCGACCGCTACTACCAGATCACCAAGTGCTTCCGCGACGAGGACCTGCGTGCCGACCGCCAGCCCGAGTTCACCCAGATCGATATCGAGACCTCGTTCATGGAAGAGCAGGACATCCGCGACATGTTCCAGGGCATGATCAAGACGGTGTTCCAGAACACGCTGGGCGTGGACCTGGGCGAGTTCCCGGTCATGACCTACCAGGATGCCGCCTTCCGTTTCGGCTCCGACAAGCCCGACCTGCGCGTCAAGCTCGAATTCACCGAGCTGACCGACGTGATGAAGGACGTGGACTTCAAGGTTTTCTCCGGCGCCGCCAACATGAAGGGCGGCCGTGTGGTCGCGCTGCGCGTGCCCGGCGGTGCCCGTGAAGAGGGCGGCCTGTCGCGTGGCGAGATCGACGGCTACACCGAATTCGTGAAGATCTACGGCGCCAAGGGCCTGGCCTACATCAAGGTCAACGAGCTGGCCAAGGGCCGCGACGGCCTGCAGAGCCCCATCGTGAAGAACATCCACGACGCCGCCATCGCCGAGATTCTGAAACGCACCGGCGCGCAAGATGGCGACCTGCTGTTCTTCGGCGCCGACAAGGAAAAGATCGTCAACGACGCCATCGGTGCGCTGCGCATCAAGATCGGCCACAGCGAATTCGGCAAGAAGAACGGCCTGTTTGAAGACCGCTGGGCACCGCTGTGGGTGGTGGACTTCCCGATGTTCGAGCACGACGAGGAAAACGACCGCTGGGTCGCCGTGCACCACCCCTTCACCGCCCCCAAGGACGGCCACGAGGACTACATGGTCACCGCGCCCGAGAAGTGCATCTCCAAGGGCTACGACATGGTGCTCAACGGCTGGGAAATGGGCGGCGGGTCGGTGCGTATCCACCGCGCCGACGTACAGCAGAAGGTGTTCGACGCCCTCAAGATCACGCCCGAGGAGGCGCAGCAGAAGTTCGGCTTCCTGCTGGACGCGCTGCAGTACGGCGCGCCTCCGCATGGCGGCCTGGCCTTCGGCCTGGACCGCATCGTCACGCTGATGACGGGCGCCGAGTCCATCCGCGACGTGATCGCCTTCCCCAAGACCCAGCGCGCCCAGTGCCTGCTGACGCAGGCGCCGAGCCCGGTGGACGAGAAGCAGCTGCGCGAGCTGCACATCCGCCTGCGCAACCCGGACGCGGCCAAGGCTTGACATCGGCCTTCGGGCAGAATCAGGGGCGCCTTCGGGCGCCTTTTTTCATGGCGCATACGCCGCTTGACCGACGAGGATGAACGTGGTCCGAGATCTTGCGAAAACCTCCTGCGTGGTGCTGCTGGTGGCGCTGGCCCTGGCAGGCTGCGGCGAGAAGAAAACCGAGCTGGGCCAGGGCGGCTCGGTGGTCACCGGGTCGGCCGGGCCGCGGGGCGCGCAGAACGCGGCCCATGAACTGCTGCGCTGTGAAGTGCCCGTGGCCACGCTGGCGCTGGCCGAGAACCCCCACGGCTATGTGATGGGTTCGGGCCATGCACTGCCGCCGTCTCCGGTGCCTTTGGTCCGGCTGCTGGCACAGCAAAGCGGGTGTTTTCGCGTGGTGGACCGGGGGGCGGGCTTGCGCGGCACGGTGCGGGAGCAGGAGCTCAAGGACACCGGCGTGCTGCGCCAGCAGAACTCCACCGTCGCCAGGGGGCAGGGCTACGAGGCGCAGTACACGCTCACGCCCAGCCTGACCTTCAGCGAGCAGGACGCAGGCCGGGGGCTGGCCGGGGTGGTGGCGATGATTCCGGTGCTGCGCGACATTGCCGGTCTGGCCGGGCTGGTGGAGCAGGTCAAGTTCAAGGAGGCGCAGACTGCGCTGCTCTTGTCCGACAACGAAACCACCGAGCAGGTGGTGGCCGCCACCGGCGCGGCGCGTACCACCGACCTGGGGCTGGGCGGGCTGGTGTGGGGCAAGTCAGGCACAGCAGCGGGCGCGGGCTGGAGCAACACCAACGAGGGCAAGGTGATCGCCGCGGCCTTCCTCGATGCGCACAACCAGCTCGTGGTGCAGGTGCGCGCGCTGCAGGCCAAGGAGCTGCCGCCGGCGGTGCCTGTGCACGGGATCGCGCGAAGCGCCCATGGCGGCTGATCCGGGTGGTATGCCGTTGCCCCGGACGTTCAAGATTCCCGAGTCGGTGCTGGTGGTGATCCATACCGCCGCGCTGGACGTGCTGCTGATCCGCCGGGCCGATGCAGCGGAGTTCTGGCAGTCCGTCACGGGCAGCAAGGATGCGCCGGACGAGGATTTCCGCACCACCGCCCTGCGCGAGGTGCGCGAGGAGACCGGCATCGATGCGCTGGCGCCTGGCTGCATCCTGCGCGACTGGCATCTGGAGAACGTCTACGGCATCTATCCGCAGTGGCTGCACCGCTACGCGCCCGGCGTGTACGAAAACACCGAGCATCTGTTCAGCCTGGAGGTGCCGCAGGGTACGCCGGTTGTTCTGAGCCCGCGCGAGCATGTGAACTGGCGATGGCTGCCCTGGCAGGCTGCGGCAGATGCCTGCTACTCTCCCTCGAACGCCGAGGCATGCCTGCTGCTGCCCCGGTTCGTTTCGTCTTTTTCCGGGGGGTCATGTGGGCGAGAATGAACGCATGGACAAAGACGACATCTTGCGCGTTGCCACCTACAACATCCACAAGGGCGTGCAGGGCATCGGCCCGGTGCGGCGGCTGGAAATCCACAACCTGGGGTTGGCCGTGGAGCAGTTCGACGCCGACATCGTCTGCCTGCAGGAGGTGCGCAAGCTGCACCGGCGCGAGGCCCGGTTTTTCCCTTACTGGCCCGAGCTGCCGCAGGCCGACTTTCTGGCCCCGGAGGGCTACGAGGCCGTCTACCGCACCAATGCCGTCACCCGCCATGGCGAGCACGGCAATGCGCTGCTCTCGCGCTGGCCGGTGATCGGGCACCAGCACGAGGATATGTCGGACCACCGCTTCGAGCAGCGGGGCCTGCTGCATGTGGAAGTCCAGGTCCATGGCCGCCGCATCCACGCCATCGTGGTGCATCTGGGGCTGATTCCGGGCAGCCGCGTGCGGCAGGTCGGGCAGCTCCAGCGCTTCATCGAGCGCGAGGTGCCCGCCGGGGAGCCGCTGATTGTGGCGGGCGACTTCAACGACTGGGAGCCCCAGTTGCGCCGCACGCTGGCAGGCTACGGCCTGCACGAGTACGAAGAGCCGCGCGCCTTCACCTACCCTGCCAGGCTGCCGCTGGCACAGCTCGATCACATCTACGCACGCGGCCTGACCCCGCTGGGGTTGCATGTGCCGCGCGGACGTGCCTGGTGGCGCATGTCTGACCACCTGCCGCTGATCGCCGAGTTCAAGCTCTGAGATGGCGCAGGAGATCGACTATGCACACGACCACCAGGTGCGCCTGCTGCAGGGCGCACAGGAGCTGTTTCCGGCGTTGATTGCCGCAATGGACGAGGCACTTTCCGACATCCAGTTCGAAACCTATATCTTCGACTTCACCGGATCGGGCGCCGCTGTGGCCCAGGCGCTCATGCGTGCGGCCCGGCGCGGCGTGCGTACCCATCTGGTGGTGGACGGCGTGGGCACCGGGCGGCTGCCGCAGGCCTGGGCCGACCGCATGCATGCCGCAGGCGTGCTGTTGCGCGTGTATTCGCCACTGGGGCCGCTGGGCCTGATGTTGCCGCACCGCTGGCGCCGCCTGCACCGCAAGCTGTGCGTGGTCGATGGGAGGCTGCTGTTCTGTGGTGGCATCAATGTGCTGGACGACTTCCACGATCCCAACCACGGGCGGCTGACGGCGCCGCGCTTTGACTTTGCCGTGCAGGCCACCGGTAGCCTGGTCGTGCCGGCCAGCGATGCGATGGAGCAGCTCTGGTGGCGCATGCAGGCGGTGCGCGACGCCCGCCAGCGCCGCCTGCCCGAGGCCTTGCAGGCCCTGCGCGCTGCCAGCGCGGCCCACCATGGCGCGGTGGCGCAAGACACGGCCCCCACCGTGCGGGCCGCCCTGTTGCTGCGCGACAACGTGCGCCACCGCAGCCGCATCGAGAAGGCCTACCGCCGCGCCATTGGCGCGGCGCGGGAGGAGATCATCATCGCCAACGCCTACTTTCTGCCGGGCGGCAAGCTGCGCCGCGCGCTGGTGCTGGCTGCGCGCCGGGGGGTGCGCGTGCGCCTGCTGCTGCAGGGTCGCTATGAGTACTTCATGCAGTACCACGCCGCGCGGCCGGTCTACGGCTCGCTGCTCAAGGCGGGGGTGGAAATCCACGAGTACGCCCCCAGTTTTCTGCACGCCAAGGTGGCCGTGATCGATGCGCAGGGTGCCCGGCCCTGGGCCACGGTGGGCTCGTCCAACCTCGATCCCCTGAGCCTGCTGCTGGCGCGCGAGGCCAACGTGGTGGTGGAAGACGCGGCTTTTGCCCTCGACCTGCGGCAACGCCTCGAATACGCCATGCAGCGCGAGGGCCGGCAGCTGGAGCCGGCGCGCTATGAGAACCGCTCCTGGCGCGAGCGCGTGCTTGACCGTGCGGCCTTTGTGCTGATGCGGCTGGCGCTGTGGCTCACGGGCAACCGGTACTGAACGTGCAGGCCTCCGTTTGCTATCAAAAATATAGCTGTATCCGCTTTATTGGTAAGCAAAAGACGCAAAAAACCCTCTAAAACAGTGGATGTGGTTCGCTGTTACCATTCCCGCATCTTCAGACAACATGCCGCCGAAATGAACCCAGCCGACCCCGACGAAGGAACACCCGTTTCCGTCAAGATCCGTGAGCGGATCGTCGCGGCGCGCAAGCGCTTCAACGCCAACGACAACATCGCGGAGTTCATCCGGCCCGGGGAGCTTGAACAGTTGCTCGACGAGGTGGAAGCGAAGATGCAGGGCGTGCTCGACAGCCTGGTCATCCACACCGAAGGCGACCACAACACCCAGAACACGGCACGCCGCGTGGCCAAGATGTACCTGAACGAGGTCTTCAAGGGCCGCTATGTCGAGCAGCCCCCGATCACCGAATTCCCCAATGCCGAGCACCTCAACGAGCTCATGATCGTGGGGCCGCTGACGGTGCGCAGCGCCTGCAGCCACCATTTCTGCCCGGTCATCGGCAAGATCTGGATCGGCATCATGCCCAACGAGCACACCAACGTGATCGGCCTGTCCAAGTACGCGCGCCTGGTGGACTGGATCATGGGCCGCCCGCAGATCCAGGAAGAGGCCGTGGTGCAGCTGGCCGACCTCATCATGGAAAAGACCCAACCCGACGGCCTGGCCGTCGTCATGGAGGCCAGCCACTTCTGCATGTCCTGGCGCGGCGTGCGCGAGATGGACAGCAAGATGATCAACTCCGTGATGCGCGGCGTTTTCCTCAAGGACAGCGCGCTGCGCCGCGAATTCCTCTCCCTCATCCCTGGAAAGAACTGACCATGTTGGTACGCCTGCTCTACGCCAGCCGCGCCGTGGACACCACGCCCGCCGCCATCGAAGCCATCCTGACCCAGTCGCGCCAGCACAACCCGGCCTGCGGGATCACGGGGGTGCTGTGTTATGGCGGAGGCATCTTCCTGCAGGCCATCGAGGGCGGACGCTCTGCGGTGAGTGACCTGTATGGCCACATCCAGCGCGACCCGCGCCACAAGAACGTGGAACTGCTGCACTTCGAGGAAATCGCCGAGCGGCGCTTCGGTGGCTGGACCATGGGTCAGGTCAATCTCAACAAGCTCAACCATTCCATCCTGCTCAAATACTCCGAAAAGCCCGAGCTCGATCCCTATGCCGTATCGGGCAAGGTGTCGTTCGCGCTGCTCGAAGAGCTCATGGCGACTGCCAGCATCATCGGCCGCGCGTAAACCCCCTTCGCTTGCCGTCAGGGCGCCGCAGCGGCGCCCTTTGCTTTTCTGCCCATGTCCCTCAACGCCTTCGCACTCATCATCCTGGCCGGTCTGATCCATGCCTGTTGGAACATTGCCGCCAAGAAGGCCGGGGGCGATGCACGCTTTGCCTTCTTCACCTCGGTGCTGATGATGCTGTTCTGGGCGCCACTGGGCTGGTGGCTGGGGCGCGACGCCGTGCCGCTGTGGGGCGCGGTGGAGTGGGGCTTCATCGTGGCCAGCGGCGTGCTGCATGTGGTGTACTACGTCACGCTGCTGCGCGGCTACCGCAAGGCCGACCTCACGGTGGTCTACCCGCTGGCGCGTGGCACCGGGCCGCTGCTGTCCTCGCTGGTGGCCATCACGTTGCTGGGCGAGCGCATTTCGGCGCTGGGGGCGCTGGGCATCGCCGGGGTGGTGGGCGGCGTGTTCCTCATCGCGGGCGGGCCGGCGCTGCTGCGCGCCGCGCACGACCCGGCGGCGCGTGCGCGCGTGCACAAGGGGCTGGTCTATGGCGTGGTCACCGGCGCCTTCATCGCCAGCTACACGGTGGTGGACGGCTATGCCGTCAAGGTGCTGCTGATGTCGCCCATCCTCATCGACTACATGGGCAACTTCGTGCGCGTGGCGCTGCTCGCGCCCGTGGTGCTGCGTGATCTGCCCACGGCTGCCGTGCTCTGGAGCGCGCAGTGGCGCTTCGCGCTGCTGGTGGCCGTGGTCAGCCCGATTGCCTATGTGCTGGTGCTGTTCGCCATGCGCGAGGCGCCGCTGTCGCACGTGGCGCCTGCGCGCGAGGTGTCCATGCTGTTCGCCGCTCTCATCGGCGGCCACCTGCTGGGCGAGGGCGACCGCGCTGCACGCATCGTGGGCGCGGCCTGTATTGCGCTGGGCGTGACGGCCCTGGCGCTGGGGTAGCCCATGGCCACGCCCACCGCGCCCTTGCTGCTGGGCGTCGATTTCTCCAGCAGCCCCCGCCGCCGCAAGCCCATCGTGATGGCGCTGGGCGAACGCTCGGGCGCGCGGGTGCGTCTGCACTCGCTGGAAACGTTCGACACCCTCGATGCCCTGGGCCGCTGGCTCGCCGCGCCGGGCCACTGGGTGGGCGGCTTCGACCTGCCGTTCGGCCTTCCGCGCGAACTGGTGGCGCAGCTCGGCTGGCCGCTGGCGTGGGAGCCCTGCATGCGCCACTACCGCCAGTTCACGCGCGCACAGATCCGCAACACCTTTGCCGCCTTTTGTGCGGCACGCCCGGTGGGCGGCAAGTTTGCCCACCGGGCCACCGACGGGCCGGCCGGCGCCAGCCCGAGCATGAAATGGGTGAACCCGCCCGTGGCCTACATGCTGCACGCCGGGGTGCCGCTGCTGCTCGATGCCGGCGTGCACCTGCCGGGCCTGCACGCGGGCGACCCGGCCCGCGTGGCGCTGGAGGCCTACCCCGGCCTGCTGGCGCGCGAGGTGCTGCAGCGGCGCAGCTACAAGAGCGACGACCGCAAGCGCCAGACGCCCGAGCGCCTGATCGCACGCAAGGACCTCGTCACCGCGCTGGAACAGGGCCAGACGCGCCTGGGTCTGCAGCTCAAGCTCAGCCACGCGCAGCGTGAAGCCCTGGTGGACGATGCGCGCGGCGACCGGCTCGATGCCGTGCTCTGCCTGCTGCAGGCCGCCTGGGCCGATGCGCGCCATGCCGAGGGTGATGCGCTGCATGGCCTGCCGCCGGGGCTGGACCCGCTGGAAGGCTGGATCGTTACCGCTTGAAACCAGCGTGTGGCATGGACTTCATGGTGGCTGCGCACAATGCGCGGATCGAATGAACCCCGGAGACTCTCCATGATCTGCCCTCCCTTGGCCCCGGCGCGGCGCATGTTTCTGCATGGCATGGTGCTGGCCATTTGCATGCTGGCGTGGCTGCCGCCTGCCGCTCAGGCAGGCCCCTTGCGCGATCGCCTGCAACAGCGTGCCGCCGACCGTGACGCCGCCGGTGCGGCCGAAGGCTTGGACGAGGGGCTGGATGAGCGCGGCGCGCGCCAGCGGCAGGCGCTGCCACCGGGCGTGCGTCTGCTGCGCGACGTGGCCTATGGCGACGACCCGCGCCAGCGCATGGATGTCTACCTGCCGGCGCGTGCCGAGGGGGCGCCGGTGCTGTTCCTGGTCCATGGTGGCGGCTGGCGGCATGGCGACAAGGCCCATGGCCGGCTGGTGCGGAACAAGGTGGCGCACTGGGTGGGGCAGGGCGTGGTGCTGGTGTCGGTCAACTACCGCATGCTGCCCGATGCCCTGCCGGACGTGCAGGCCCGTGACGTGGCCCGGGCGCTGGCGCTGGCGCAACGGCAGGCGGCCATGTGGGGGGCGGATGCCCGGCGCTTCGTGCTCATGGGGCATTCGGCCGGTGCGCACCTCGTGGCCCTGGTGGCGGCCTCGCCCGAAGGCCTGCGCGCGGCGGGCGCGCAGCCGGTGCTGGGCACGGTCGTGCTCGACAGCGGCGCCATGGACGTGGTGCAGACCCTGCAGGAACGCCATGCGCCGCTGTTCGACGCGGCCTTCGGCGCCGATCCGGCCTTCTGGCGCGCCGTCTCGCCGCAGCACCAGCTGCAGGCGGGCGCGGCGCCGCTGCAGGTGGTGTGCTCCAGCCAGCGCCGCGCGCCGTGCCAGCAGGCGCAGGCGTTCGCCCGGCAGGGTGAGCAGCTCGGCGTGCGGGTGCAGGTGTTGCCGCAACCACTCTCGCATGGCGATATCAACGCGCAGCTGGGCCTTCCCGGGGACTACACGGCGGCAGTGGACAGCTTCCTTCGCTCGCTGCCGGGGTGGGCGCGGTGATGCGGTGGCGGGGTGCCCGCTGCGGGCTGCTGGCTGGCCTGGCGTTGTGCTGCGGCCTGGTGCTGGCCGCGCCCGCGCCCTGGTACTACTGGCGCAGCAAGATCGATGGCCACCGCATTTGCGCGCAGGTTTCGCCAGGCCCGGGCTGGGAGCGCGATGGCGGTCCCTACGAAGGCCCGCTGTGCCAGCCCAAGCGGCGCGTGCTCATCGTTCCCATGCGGTAGCCTGGGCCCGCAGGGCACAATAGCCGTGCACCTTCCCCCAATCTCCTGGATTCGCCATGCCCACCCTGGAAACCCTGATCGCCTTCTTCGGCGTTGCCGTCATCCTGGCCCTCACACCCGGGCCCGACAACATTTTCGTGCTGCTGCAGTCGGCCCAGCGCGGCTGGCGCGCGGGTCTGGCGGTGGTGGTGGGTCTGTGCGCGGGCATCCTGGTCCATACCGCCGCCGTGGCCCTGGGGCTGGCGGCCGTGTTCGCGGCCTCGGCCGTGGCCTTCACGGTGCTGAAGTTTTGCGGCGCCGCCTATCTGGCCTACCTGGCCTGGGGCGCCTTGCGCGCGCCTGCGGCGGTGGCAGCGCAGGACGATGCCCCGGCCCCGGCGGTCAGCCCCGTCAGCCTTGGGCGCATGGTGGGGCGCGGCATGGTGATGAACCTCACCAACCCCAAGGTTCTGGTGTTCTTCCTGGCCTTCCTGCCGCAGTTCGCCAACCCGGCGCTCGGAAGCGTGGCGCCGCAACTCATGGTGCTGGGCATCGTGTTCATGGTGGCCACGTTGCTGACGTTTGGCGCCATCGCGTGCTTCTCGGGGGTGTTCGGCACGCTGCTGCAGCGCTCGGCACGTGCGCAGACGGTGCTCAACCGCGTTGCCGGTCTGGTGTTCCTGGGCCTGGCGGTGCGCCTGGCCACGGTGGATCGCTGATAGCGCTATTGAAACGCTAGCTGCTAGCGCTTGTTGGTAGGGCGATACAGACCGATTTCATTCAAATTTCATGTGGCGCGGTCTATGATCGGACCATGACCGAACTCATTCTCATCCGCCATGGCGAAACCGACTGGAACCGCGAGCTGCGCTTCCAGGGCCAGGTGGATGTGCCACTCAACGCCACCGGGCACGCGCAGGCGCGCCGCCTGGCGCAGCGCCTGGCCCAGGAGGCCATGGTGGCCGATCATCTGGTGAGCAGCGATCTGGAACGCACCCGGCAGACGGCGCAGCCGCTGCTCGATGCCCTGCTGCCCCGGCTGCGCATGGACGAACTTACCGACTCCGGCCTGCGCGAGCAGCATTTCGGCGTGGTCGACGGCATGCGCGTGCCGGATATCAAGGCGCAGTACCCCGAGGCGTGGGCGCAGTGGCTGCGCTTTCAGGCCGACGGAGGCATGCCCGGCGGCGAGACCACGCGCCAGTTTCACACGCGCGTCATGGCCGCGCTGCGCCGCGTGGCGCAGCAGCATGCCGGACGCACGGTGGTGGTGGTGACGCATGGCGGCGTGCTCGACATGGTCTGGCGCACGGCCCGGGGCCTGGGCCTCGAAGGCCCGCGCCAGAGCGACATCCCCAACGCCGCGCTCAACCGCGTGCGCCTGCGCGGTGATGCCATCGACATCGTGCATTGGGCCGATGCGCGGCACCTCGATGGCCTGCCGCAGCAGCCGGTGTACGACCAGCAGCGCTTGGTGCCCAGCAACGCCTGATCAGGTGCTGGGAGGCTGGGGCCAGGGCCGCTGCGGCCCGCGCAGGTGCTCGAAGGCGCGTGCCATGCGCAGCACGCCCAGGTCGTCGAAGCGCGGCCCGGCGATCTGCAGCCCTATCGGCAGTCCGGCGGCCGTGTAGCCGCAGTTCACCGAGGCAGCCGGCTGCTCCGACATATTGAACGGCACCGTGAAGGCGATGTGTTCCAGCGGGTGCAGCGGGTCGTTGGTGGGCGAGGGCAGCGCGGCCGCGAATGCAGGAATCGGTGCCACGGGCGAGACCACGTAGTCGAACGCGGCGCAGGCGCGCACCGTGGCCACGCGCGTGGCGTGGAACTGCTGGCTGGCGAGGAACAGTGCCGCGCCGCCCATGGGCGCCACGCTGTCGGCCCACTCGCGGATGAAGGGCAGCACGCACGCCTTGCGCTCGGGCGGCAGGGCGGCCATGTCCAGGTGCGAGCGCATGCGCCAGAAATGGTCCATGCCGTCGAGCATCTCGCGCGTCAGGAAGGGGCGCATGGGAACGATGTGGGCGCCTGCACTCTCCAGCAGGGCAGCGGCGTGCTCGACGGCGGCACGCACCTCGGGCTCCACGGGCAGGCCGCAGCCGGCGTCCTGCAGCAGGCCGATGCGCATACCGCGCACATGCTCGGGGCCGCGCTCGAAGTCCTGCCAGGCGATGGTCTGCGGCGGCAGCGCCATGCTGTCGCGCGCGTCGGGCTGGCTCAGCACCTGCATCATCAGCGCGGCGTCGTGCACCGTGCGCGTCATGGGGCCGGCGGCACGGCCGGTGTAGGGTGGGTCGATGGGGATGCGGCCCAGGCTGGGTTTGAGCGTGAAGATTCCGCACCAGCTGGCCGGCAGGCGCAGCGAGCCGCCGATGTCGGTGCCCACGTGCAGCGGGCCGTAGCCAGCCGCCGCCGCCGCGCCCGCGCCAGCGCTGGAGCCGCCAGGTCCCTTGCTGAGATCCCAGGGGTTGCGCGCCAGCGCGTGGAAGCTCGACAGACCCGAGGACAGCATGCCGTAGTCGGGCATGGTGGTCTTGGCCACGAGCACGGCCCCGGCCTCGCGCAGGCGCGCGGCCGGGGGCGCGTCGTCGGGCGCGGGAAACAGCTCCACGGCGGCTGTGCCCAGCGGCGTGGCGTCGCCGCGCGTGGCGATGTTGTCCTTGAGTGTGCAGGGCACGCCGTCGAGCAGGCCCTGCGGCGCGCCGCGCAGCCAGCGCGCCTCGGATGCGCGTGCCTGGGCCAGGGCCGCCTCGGGGCGCAGCAGCCAGGTGGCGTGCAGGTGCGGCTCCCAGCGGGTGATGTGCTCCAGCACGGCCTGCGTCACTTCGACGGGCGAGAGCGTGCGCTGGCGGTAGGCCTGGAGCAGGGCGTGGGCGGGCAGGTCGTGCAGAGCGGTGGAGTCGGGCATCGGCGGACAGGGGGCAATGGGCTGTTGCAGCATAGCGGCAAAACCCCCTACGGGCCGGAGTGGGTTCCATGGCGCGGGATAATCCTGGCTTTGGGGCAGGCCCTGCCGGTGCTCAGCCCCCAGACCCTGTGGAGCTTGCGATGGCATTGATGATCACCGACGAATGCATCAACTGTGATGTGTGCGAACCCGAATGCCCGAACCAGGCCATCTACCTCGGCGAGAAGATCTACGAGATCGACCCTTCCAAGTGCACCGAATGTGTGGGCCATTTCGACGAGCCGCAGTGCATGCAGGTCTGCCCCGTGTCCTGCATCCCGGTGGACCCCAACCATGTGGAAAGCCGCGAGACGCTGTGGCAGAAGTTCGAGCGCCTGCAGGCGGCCGTGCGCGTCTGATTTTCGATAATAATAGGCTGTAGCGCCCATCAAATAAGCGCTAATAGCTACTAAAAATATAGCAATCAAGGCGCCATTTCAGGCCGGAGGGGCTTGGGCCGGGGCGGTTTGGTGGTGTGCACCAGCAGCGTGGCCTTGTCCATGTCGCCTGCCAGCAGGGCGGGCCAGGCCTTGAGGCTGTGGGTGATGCTCTCCTCGATCAGCACGCGCTGGTCGGGAGCGGGTTTCTTGAGCACCCAGTTGGCGACTTCAGACCGGTCCCCAGGATGGCCGATCCCGATGCGCAGGCGCCAGTAGTCGGGTGAGCCCAGTTGCGCATGGATGTCGCGCAGGCCGTTGTGCCCGGCATGGCCGCCGCCGCGTTTGAGCTTGACCTGGCCGGGTGCGATGTCGAGTTCGTCGTGCGCTACCAGGATTTCGTGGGGTGCGATCTTGAAGAAGCGTGCCAGCGCGGCGACCGATTTTCCCGAGAGATTCATGAACGTCTGGGGCTCCAGCAGCCAGACATGCTGGCCATGCACCGTGGCGCGCGCGGCCAGGCCCCAGTAGCTGCGCTCGGGCTGCAGCTGCACCTTGAGTTCGCGGGCCAGCGTGTCGACCCACCAGAACCCGGCGTTGTGGCGGGTGGCCTCGTATTCGGGCCCGGGGTTGCCCAGGCCGACAAACAGTTTGATCATGCGAACGATTATCCGTGGCACCAAAACGAACGGCCCACGCGAGGTGGGCCGTTGCAGGGGGCGGCAGCCGCAGGGCGGCTGCCAAGCCGGGAAGAATTACTTCTTACCCTTGCCCTTGCCCTTGGCGGGAGCTGCGTCGGCAGCGGGGGCGGCGACTTCCACCACGGGGGCCACGACGGACACCAGGGTGGGGTTGTTCTGCGCGCCACGGGTCACGGCGCTCACGCCCTTGGGCAGCTTGACGTCCTTCAGGTGCAGCGAAACACCCTTCTTCAGGCCGCTCAGATCCACGGCGATGAACTCGGGCAGGTCCGAGGGCATGCAGGTCACGTCGAGTTCGGTCACGATGGGGGTGACCATGCATTTGTCGACCTTGACGGCGGAGGATTCTTCAGCGCCGCTGTAGTGCACCGGCACCTTCATGTGCAGCTTGGTCTTGGCGTCCACGCGCTGGAAGTCGATGTGCTGGACCATCTGCTTGTAGGGGTGGTACTGCACGTCGCGCAGCACGACCTTGCTGGCCTGGCCGTTGATTTCCATGTCCAGCACGCTGGAGTGGAAGGCTTCCTTCTTCAGGGCGTGCCACAGGGCGTTGTGGTCCAGCTCGATGGCCTGGGGCTCGGCGGTGCCACCGTAGACGATGCCGGGCGTGCGGCCCGAATTGCGCAGACGGCGGCTCGCACCCGTACCTTGCTTGGCGCGCTCAAAAGCGACGAAATTCATAAGATTCTCCGTGAGAAGTGCACCGCGACCAGTGTCACTTTCGTTCAGTAAAAAGGCGCCCGCAGGGGGGCGCCCGGCTTTTTGTCCGGCCTCAGAACAAATTGTCCTGGTCCGCGAACAAACTCATCACCGAGTCACCGCGGGCAATGCGCTGGATCGTCTCGGCGATCAGCGGGGCCACGGAGAGCTGGCGAATCTTGGCGCAGCCGCGTGCGGCGTCGCTCAAGGGAATGGTGTTGGTGACGACCACTTCGTCGAGGGCCGTGCCCTTGGCGATGCGCTCGATGGCGGGGCCCGAGAAAATCGGGTGCGTGCAGTAGGCGTAGACCTTCTTGGCACCGCGCTCCTTGAGCACCTCGGCGGCCTTCACCAGCGTGCCGGCGGTGTCGATCATGTCGTCCATGATGACGCAGTTGCGGCCTTCGATTTCGCCGATGACGTGCATCACCTCGGACACGTTGGCCTTGGGACGGCGCTTGTCGATGATGGCCAGGTCGCAGCCCAGCTGCTTGGCCAGCGCACGGGCGCGCACCACGCCGCCGACGTCGGGCGAGACGACGATCAGGTCGTCGTACTTCTTCTGCGTCAGGTCGCCCAGCAGCACGGGGGAGGCGTAGATGTTGTCGACGGGAATGTCGAAGAAGCCCTGGATCTGGTCGGCGTGCAGGTCCATGGTCAGCACGCGGGCCACGCCCACGGCTTGCAGCATGTTGGCCACCACCTTGGCCGTGATCGGCACGCGCGTGGAACGCGGGCGGCGGTCCTGGCGGGCATAGCCGAAATAGGGGATGACGGCGCTGATGCGTTCGGCCGAGGCACGCTTGAGCGCGTCGACCATGATCAGCAGTTCCATCAGGTTGTCGTTGGTCGGCGCGCAGGTGGACTGCACCACGAACACATCGCGGGCGCGTACGTTCTGATTGATTTCGACAGTCACTTCCCCGTCGGAGAAGCGGCCCACGTGGGCGGCGCCGAGCGTGATGCCCAGGTACTGTGCAATTTCAGCCGCCATGCCAGGATTGGCATTGCCGGTGAAAACCATGAAGTCGGGGTGGTTGGCTTGCATGAGCGTCCCAGCGGTCTGAAATTGATGTCTGTACGCGAGAAGATTTGGCAGGGGAGAAAGGATTCGAACCTTTGCATGCCGGAATCAAAATCCGGTGCCTTAACCAGCTTGGCGACTCCCCTACACGGGCCGGATGCCTTATGGCATCTGGCCGAAACTCTCATCCTTTGCCCATCCTGCCAGAGGATGTTGCATCAGATTCTCGCATGCCCTGACCTGCCAGGTGCCGGGGGCACCACTGAGATCAACCGCATGCGATATTTGCGCAAACACTGCACTTCCAGAGCCCGTCATTCTGCCATGTAATCCGAGTGTTTCGAGCCAATCAATGGCTTTTTTTACTTCGGGGCACAGGGCCTGTGCGACGTTCTGCAAGTCGTTTTGACCGAAGTCATAGTGTGTTGCAGCAAAGCCTAAGATTGTAGCACTATCGGAATCACGTTTCAAAGCGGGTGATGAAAAAATTTCCCGGGTATCCAGCCCCGCCGCGGGTTTGACGACCGCAAAGCGCGCCTGCGGCAGTTGCTGTGCACCCCTGAGTGGCCGGATGATTTCGCCAATGCCCTCCACCCAGGCGTTGTGCCCGCACAGAAAAAACGGAACATCGGCGCCCAGGCTCACCGCAATCTGCTGCAAGTGTTGAACGCTCAGCCGCAGGTCCCACAGGCGGTTGAGTGCCAGCAGCACGGTGGCGGCGTCGGACGATCCTCCACCCATTCCGGCCTGTGCGGGAATGCGTTTGAGCACTCCGATGTGTGCGCCCAGCGCGCAGCCTGTGACCTGTTGCAGAGCGCGGGCCGCCCGCACACACAGATCGTCCGCTGGCAGGGGGGTGTTCAGGTCTTCGCGGCTGATCTGCCCGTCATTGCGCAACGCGAAATGCAGTGTGTCGCACCAGTCGATGAGCATGAAGACCGATTGGAGCAGGTGGTATCCGTCCGGCCTGCGTCCGGTGATGTGCAGGAAGAGGTTCAGCTTGGCGGGAGCCGGAACGTCGTAGAGGGCTTGCATTGTGTGGGGCGTCAGAGCCAGTGAATGGGTCTTGCGCTCCCGAAAGGGTCGCCAGAACTACTCGGATCTGGGCGCAAAGCACAGCCACGGTGTGGGCTTTGGCGAGCATTTGCAACGATGGGCAGGGTCGTTTCGATGGTCACGGCGGGCGCGGAGAATTTGTTCACAGGCTTTCAGCGGTCCAGGGCGATGCGCAGCGTGGCACGGGGCTCCGGGGTATGGCGTACGGCGGTCAGGCGGCCCTGTTCCAGGCGGCTCGTATCGGCCTGCCAGCCGGTCGCATTTGCAGCGACTCCATCGAGCCAGTCGAAGAGGGCGGTGATGGGAAGCGGGGTTCCGGTGGCTTGCACTACCAGCGCATCGAGCGATGCCGCTGTCTGGGTTTCGTTGCCGGACACCAGCGTGGCTTGGCCAGATGCCCAGCGAAGATGCGCCAGTACGTTGCCTAGCGGGCTGGTGAGTACCAGCTCTCCTTGCACCGGATTGCCATGCAACTGAAATCCGGCAGAGAACGACTGCGCTGACGGACCTTCAATCTGGAGCGCCAGCCTGCCGCTCCAGTAGGCGTGGCCCGCTGCTTTGGGTTGGGGGGGCGGCAGTTGTGCGCATCCCGTCAGTCCCAGGATGGAGAAGGAAAAGAACCAGAGGAGCGCGGTGCGCAACCAGATCTTGCCGGTGGGGTGCAGCCCTTGCCAGGCGTGCGGATGGGCCGGGTGCATCAGAGGTTGACCCCGAGGCGCTTGAGCGTTTCGCGCAGCGTTTCATGGTCGGCATTCAGCCGCGCGCTTTCTTTCCAGATGGCGAGAGCCTTTTCTTTGTCGCCCATGGTCCAGAGCACTTCACCGAGATGGGCTGCAATTTCTGCATCCGGGCGGATCTGGAACGCTTTCTCAAGCAGTTGCCGCGCCTGTTCCAGGTTGCCCAGGCGAAACTCCACCCAGCCCAGGCTGTCGGTGATGAACGGATCGTCTGGGGCGTGGCTCAGGGCTTTCAGCACCAGTTCGCGCGCCTCGGTCAGACGAATGCCGCGTTCTGCAAAGGAGTACCCCAGCGCGTTGTAGGCATGGTGGTAGCTGGGCTTGCGCTGCATGATCTGGCGCAGCAGGCGCTCCATGACTTCATGGCGGCCCGTCTTGTCCGCCAGCATGGCCAGCTCATAGACCAGGTCGTCATCGTCAGGGGCCTGATCCACCACCTTGGCCTGCAGTGCGTAGGCTTCGTCGAATGCGCGTGCATCGCGCAGCAACTGCACTTCCGCCATCATGTTCATGCGGCGGGCTTCCTCCGTGGGAGTCGGCATGCTGCGGAGCAGCGCACGTGCCTGGGCCAGTTTGCCTTGACGGGCCAGCAATGACGCCCGGCGTGTTTGCGCACTGAATAGGTCTTTTTCATTTTCAATGCGATTGAGCCAGTTTTCGGCGCCTTCATAGTCACCCCGCTTCTCGGCGATCTGGGCGTGCAGCAGATACGCCGGCGTCAAACTGGAGCGATTGGATTCGCTGTCTGCTGCGGGTTCAGCCAGGGCCGTGAAGCGGCTCAGCGAGGTTTCTGCCGCATCCAGGCTGCCTTCCTGAAACTGCAGCGCTGCCTGCACCAGCCATGCCTGGGTCAGGTCGGGTTTGTCCTGGGTGACGGTCTGCACTTGCTGACGTGCTTCTGTGTAGCGTTGCAGTTCAAGCAGCAGACGGGCGTATGCCATGCGCAACTCTGGCGTCGGTTTGCCCTGCAGGTATTTTCGCAGCAAGGGTTCGGCGTCCGTTGTCCCGCCTTCCAGCAGTTCCAGTGCGAGAACGGCCGGACCATCACTCAGAGGGTCCAGGGTCTGCGCCTGGAGGGCCGCTTCCAGGGCGCCCGGTTTGTTGTCGGCCAGCAGACGCATCCGTCCTACGGCTGTCCATGCCGATGCACCGGAGACGGGGTCTGCCAGGTCACTGGCGAGCGCCTTTTCCACTACCGCTGCGGCCAGGTTCTTGTCGGATGCCCTGCGGTACATCTGGGGCAGCGCCAGCAACGATGACGCCTTGGAAGGCGGTGGGGTCGATTCCAGTTCCTGCTTCAGAGGGGCTGCGGTTTCCTCGATGCGGTTCAGGGCAATCAGAATTTGAAGAACGTAGCGGTTGGCTTCACGGGATCCTGGCCGGGCCGTTTTCCAGGCCTGAGCGGCAACGAGCGCGGATTCTCCGGAGCGCGATTGCAGCGCAAGGTCCGTGGCTCGTTGGTAGAGTCTTTCGTCATTGCTGCGGCGCGCCGCCTCGAGCATGAGCGAGTGACCGGTTCCCGGGTCGCCGTTGCGTGACAGGATCTCGCCGATCAGTATTTCGTAGAAAAGAGTTGCATCCAGGAGTGCGGCCGACATGCCGGGCTTGATGTCCCGGCTGCTGCCTGTTTCTGGGGCGGGCTGAGCCCATGCATTCGAGGTGCCGACGGCCAGAACGGCGGCCAGCGTTGCCGCCAGGAATCGAAGAGCTTGAGCCATCAGGTCATAATAATCCATGCCCACGAACCCGTACCACGGCACTGTTCATGCCTGAGTTGCCCGAGGTCGAGGTGACACGTCGCAGTTTTGCGCAGGCCATCTCTGGCGCGCGCATCCTGTCTGTGCAGTTGGGCAAGCCTTTGCGCTGGCCTCTGGGGTGTGATCCGGCGGTCCTTGCGGGACGGGTTGTTGCGGGTGTTCGCAGGCGAGGAAAGTACCTGCTGCTTGATCTCGATGAAGGGCTCCTGTTGCTGCACCTGGGGATGTCGGGGAGCCTGCGATTCATGCACGAGCACGAACCCATGGGGCCGCATGACCACTTCGAGATGGTGACGTCCAACGGGGTTTTGCGCCTGAACGATCCGCGCCGATTCGGGGCCGTGGTGTATGCCTCCAGCCCCAGCGATCCTGTGGTGCATCGATTGCTTGGCAAACTGGGCATGGAGCCGCTTTCCGATGATTTCCGGTGGGATGTGTTCTTGTCGGGATTGCGCTCTAGCCGGGCGCCGGTTAAGCAGCTCCTGCTGGCGGGCCGCCTGGTGGTCGGGGTTGGGAATATTTATGCCTCGGAGGCCTTGTTTCGGGCGGGCATCCGGCCTACTACGCAAGCCGCCCGCATTGGACCGACAAGGGCGCGCAGACTTCATGAGGCCATTCGTCAGGTGCTTGAATTGGCGGTGCAGCGGGGAGGCAGCACATTGCGCAACTTCTCCAGCGCCGATGGCAGTGCAGGCCACTTCCAGAGCGATGCCTGTGTCTACGGCAGGGAAGGAGCGCCCTGTCCTACTTGCGGTACTGCGGTGCGTATGGTCCGCCAGGGGCAGCGCAGCAGTTATTTTTGTCCCAGGTGCCAGCGAGCCTGAGGCATTCAAACCACGTTTGACCGGGCAAATGCCGTCTTTTCGGCTTGCGATGCTATATTTTGCGCTTGTCCGAGGGCAGGTCGTCCTTTGAACTCCGGGAGCAACGTGGGACCATCATTCAACGAGCAGTTTGAGCAGCACGGGGCGTGGAGGCGTGAGTTTGCCCGACAACTGAAGCAGTTGGGCGACTGGATGACGACCCACGATCTCATGGATGCCGGGGTCCAGGAGCGTTTGCAGCGTCTGGAGGACCAGGTCCGTACTGACAAAGTCATGGTGGCTTTTGTGGCCGAATTTTCCCGTGGCAAGTCGGAACTGATCAATGCCATCTTTTTTGCCGACTACGGCCGCAGGATCATGCCTGCGAGCGCAGGCCGGACCACCATGTGTCCCACCGAACTGGGTTATGACGCTTCTGTGGCTCCCTGCCTGCGTTTGCTTCCCATTGAGACCCGCCTGCAGATTCAGAGCCTGGCTGAATGGCGGCTCAGACCTGAACGATGGGTAGAGGTTTCCCTGGACATCCATGACGCGGGGCAGATCGCTGCATCGCTCGAAAAAGTGGCCCAGGTTCGCCGTGTCAGCGTGGATGATGCGCGAGCCATGGGCTTTTGGCATGACGAACTGCCCGACGAAAATCCATCGCGGGATGCGCAGGGTATGGTCGAGGTGCCCATGTGGCGCCACGCCCTGATCAATATGCCGCACCCCTTGCTCAAGCAGGGCCTGGTGATCCTGGACACACCAGGCCTCAATGCTGTAGGTGCAGAGCCTGAACTGACGGTGAATCTGATTCCGCAGGCGCATGCGGTTGTTTTCATCCTCGGGGCTGACACGGGTGTAACGCGTTCGGACCTTTCGATCTGGAGAGAGCATCTCGCTTCGACGCCCGAAGGCGCCGAAGCCCGTCTGGTTGTGCTCAACAAGATTGACACCTTGTGGGATACGTTGAATTCGCCCCAGCAGATTCAGGAACAGCTGGAGCGGCAGTGCAAGACGTCGGCGGAAATGCTTGGCGTTCGGGCCGATCAGGTGGTGCCTGTCTCGGCGCAAAAAGGGCTGGTAGCAAAAATATCTTGTGATGACGTCTTGCTTGAAGCCAGTGGCCTGCCGGTCCTGGAAGAGGCTTTGGCCAAGGGCATCATGGGGCGGCGGCAGACGATTCTTCGCTCAGCCATTGGCGCGGGTGTTGCCGGGCTGCGTGCTGAAACCTCGCGGGTGCTCAATATTCGGCGGAGGGATCTGGATGATCAGATGCTGGAGTTGCGAAGCTTGCGTGGCAAGAATGCCGCAGTCATTGGATCAATGCGCAATCGTATCGAGCAGGAGCAGCGCGAGTTCGACCTGAGCGCCACCAAGATCCATGCCGTGCGCGCGGTACATCTGAAGCTGTTGCGCGACGTGTTCCAGCAACTTGGGAGCAAGGCTCTCAAGGAGCAATTGGCGGATCTGGTATCCGCTTTGCATCAAAAAGGCCTCAAGCTGGGTCTGCGCAAGCAATATGCCGAGACATTCCGCGGCCTGAAGTCCACTTTGGATACGGCACAGGCGTCTGCCACGGAAATTCACGCCATGCTGGAAGGAACCTTCCGGCAACTGAACGCCGAGTTCGGGTTTTCCCTTCAGGTGCCTGCGGTGCCTCAGCTGGATCCCTTTGCGCTTGATCTGGATCGTATCGAACAAGGGCATCTTCAATACCTCAGTGTGGGTAACGCGCTCAAATTGGTGCAGCCCGAGTTCGCCGAGCGTTTGGGGCGGGCGTTGTCCATACGCTTGCGGGCAGTGTTCGAGTCTGCCGCCAATGATCTGGAGCTTTGGAGCAAGTCGGCCACGGCTCAACTGGATGCGCAACTGCGGGAGCGCAAGCGCAGCTTTTCTCGTCGAATCGAGGCGGTGGACCGCATTCAGCAGGCGGCCAGCGGGCTGGAGGAGCGAATCGCAGAGATTGAGGAAGGTGAAACGGCGTTGGATCGGCTGGAGACGCACCTCCAGCAGTTGACGCAGCAATTGATGTGTCTGTCCGATGAGGCGACGGACATCGAGCACCACGATATTTTTGCTACTGCATGACCGAGGGTGAAAGCGAAGTCGCCACGCGGGTTGTGCAGTGGCAGCAGTTGCATGGGCGCAGTCATTTGCCCTGGCAACAAACGCAAGACCCCTATCGTGTCTGGCTCTCGGAAATCATGCTGCAACAAACGCAGGTGGGGACCGTGCTGGACTACTATGCCCGCTTTCTGGAGCGTTTCCCGGATGTGCGCTCGCTTGCAAACGCATCTCAGGATGAGGTCCTTGCTCTGTGGAGCGGCTTGGGATACTACAGCCGAGCGCGCAATCTGCACCGGTGTGCACAACAGGTCGTAGCCGAACATGGAGGGTCTTTTCCTGCATCGGCAAAGGCACTTGCCATGCTGCCGGGTATCGGGCGTTCCACCGCAGGTGCAATTGCAGCATTCTGTTTTGCTGAAAGCGTTCCGATCCTCGACGCGAATGTGCGCCGCGTCCTGACGCGATTCCTGGGGTTCGGGGGTGATCTAGCATCGGCAGCCAATGAGCGCAGGCTCTGGGAGCTGGCTTCCGCACTGTTGCCGCAGAGCGACCTGTCTCATTCCATGCCCCGGTATACGCAGGGCATGATGGACTTGGGAGCAATGGTTTGTCTGCCACGCAAACCACTGTGCCAGCAGTGTCCCTTGAGCGCTGGTTGCAAGGCCTTTCAGGATGGGGCTCCTGAAAGCTACCCTGTCAGAACGCGCAAGCTGACCCGCAAGTCCGAGTCGTGGTGGCTGTTGATCATTTTGGATCCGTCGGGACGCATCTGGTTGCATAGACGTCCATCCAGGGGGATCTGGGCAGGGCTTCATTGCCCTCCCGTGTTTCTTCAGCGCCAGGCGCTATCGGATCGTATCCCGTCTGCGACGGCGTCTGACATTGTTGAAGTGCCCTCGTTTCTTCACGTCCTGACGCACCGCGATCTCCATCTGCATCCTGTCCTGGTGCGATGGGGCAGCCATATGTGGTATTCAGATCTGGATGGAGAATGGTTTGAGCGCGCACAGTGGTCGCAGTTGGGTCTGCCTGCGCCAGTTCGTAAGCTGCTCGATGCGGTCGATGTGTAGTTGCCGATGGTTTGACCGCGATCTCAGCGGCCGTCCAGTTCGCGGTGGCGGCGTTGTGTGGACCATGTTCGGCAGAAGGCTTGCGTCAGCCGCTCGACCAGATACACCGAGCGGTGCTGCCCTCCGGTGCAGCCGATGGCTACCGTCACATAGCTGCGATGATTCTGGACCATGGCATCAAGCCAGTGGGACAGAAAGGTTTGGATATGTGTTTGCATGAGCGCCACCTCAGGCTGCTGGTCCAGATACGCCACGACTTCTGGATCAAGCCCGGTGAGATCGCGCAGGTCTGCCTCGTAGTGGGGGTTGGGCAGCATCCGGACATCAAAGACAAAATCTGCGTCCACCGGAACACCGCGCTTGAACGCGAAGGATTGAAATACCAATGAAAGCTGGTCTGGCGCGGCCGAAATCAGGCTCTTGATGTAGCCCTGCAACTGGGATGTGCGGATATTGCTCGTGTCGATGACATGCGCCTGTTCCCGCAATTCTGCGAGCAGTTCCCGTTCCAGCTCAATCACCTGGACCAGGGCACGCTGGCCTTCATTGCGCTCGCCATGGAACAGTGGGTGACGCCGCCGGGTTTCTGAAAAGCGTCGAACGAGTGTGTCGGTCGTGGCATCCATAAACAAGGAGTGGACGGTGCATCCTTGCGCCCTCAACTCGGCCAACTTGTGTGGCACCAGCGGCAGCGAAGTGGCGCTGCGCACATCCATGGCGATGGCTAGGCGGTTGCCGTGGTGTTCGTGCTCCAGTGCAACAAAGGCCACCAGTAATTCCGGGGGCAGGTTGTCGATGCAGTAGTAGCCCGCATCTTCCAGTGCCCGCAAGGCAACGGACTTTCCTGATCCAGACATGCCGGTGATGAGCACGATCTCTGGATTCATGGTTCAGGCTCCTGAAGAGGCAGGGGATTGGGCAGAGTCCAGCATCTCGCGTGCGTGGGCAAGGGATTGGGGGGTGATGCGCTCGCCCCCCAGCATGCGTGCCACTTCGGAAACACGCGATTCTGCATGGACGGCGATCACGTTGCTGCTGGTGGCTGTTCCCCTGGTTTTGGACACCACAAGGTGGTGGTCTGCGCAAGCGGCCACCTGGGGGAGATGCGTTACGGCAAGCACCTGGCGGGTTTGTCCAAGTTGCCGCATCAAACGGCCGACGCTGCTGGCCACGGCGCCACCCACCCCGGCATCTACTTCATCAAAGATCAGGGTATCGACTGAACCCAAGGCGCTGGTGGCCACGGCAATGGCAAGGGATATGCGTGAAAGCTCCCCCCCGGACGCCACCTTTGCAATAGGGCGCGGCGCCACGCCGGGGTTGCCTGACACCAGGAAATCGACATCGTCAATTCCGTAGGCGCCCGCCTCGGGGGCTTTTGTGATGGATGCTACGAAGACGCCCCCCGGCATGCCCAGGCCCTGCATGGCCGTGGTGATGGCTCGGGACAACTTTGGAGCCGCCTTGGCACGGAGCTGCGAGAGCGAGCGGGCGGCTTCGTGATAAGCCACAGCATGCCGCCGCTCGTCCTCCAGCAGTGCGGTCAGATCGGTCGCTGTATCCAATTGCTGGAGTTCGTCTTTCCACGATTGCAGGAGCGCTGGCAGCTCCGCAGGCGGCCTCTTGTAGCGCCTCGCCAGTGAGACCCAGAGCGTTACCCGGGTGTCCAGCTCCGCGAGCCTATCCGGGTCCAGCTCGGTATGGCGCAGGTATGCGTGCAAGCCGCGTACTGCATCGTCGGCCTGAGCGAGGCTGGAGGTAAGCGTATCAACCAGGTCCTTGAATGCTGGTTCCAGATGCTCCTGGCCCGCAAGGAGATCATGTGCGCGCGCAATTCCACCACGTGCGCTGACGTCTTCGCCATCCAGTATTGCGATGGCCATCTGCACCGTGTCCTGCAGCGCTTGCGCATGGGTCAGGCGTGTGTGCTGGGTGTTGAGTGTTTCCCACTCGTCCTCGGCGGGCGCAAGCTTTTCCAGCTCGGCAATCTGCCATTGCAACCGCTCGCGCTCGCGCTGGAGGGTGCTTTGCGCCGCATTGGCGTGCTCTATCTTGCTCTGAGCTACCCGCCATTGTGTCCAGCATGCATTGACTGTCAGCGCAGATGTGCCGGCGTAGGCATCAAGCAGTGCACGCATGGCATTGGCATCTGTCAGGCGTTGCCATGCGTGCTGGCCATGGATGTCGAGCAACTCGTCGCCGAGTGCGCGCAACTGCGCGGCGGTTGCAGGCGAGCCATTGATCCACGCCCGGCTTTTTCCCTGTGCATCAATGGTGCGACGCAGGAGCAGGGTTTCATTTTGATCGAATCCGGCTTCTTCAAGCCAGCCATGCATATGGGGCGGACAGTCAAACTCCGCACAGATATCTGCACGCTGGGCGCCTTGCCTTACGAAAGCCGCGTCAGCACGGCCTCCAAGCGTCAGTTGCAACGCCTCAATCAGAATGGATTTTCCTGCCCCTGTTTCTCCCGTCAGTGCAGTGAAGCCCCCGTCCAGATCCAGTTCAAGAACCTGCACGATCACAAAATCGCTCAATGCAATCCGCCGCAGCGCCATTCTCAGGACCCTCCCTCGTTCCAGCGAAGCTTTCGGCGCAACGTGTCAAAGTAGTTCCAGCCTCTCGGGTGCAGAAAGCGGACGCAGTAGTCCGAGCGCCGCACAAGAATTCGATCGCCATGCAGCAGCGATGCCAGTGACTGCATGTCAAAGTTGGCGCTGGCATCGCGTCCGCTGACAAGCTCTATGGCGATTTCTGCAATATCGGCCAAAACAATGGGGCGGTTGGAAAGCGTGTGCGGTGCGATAGGCACCAGAACCCATCCAGGAATGGATGGGTGGAGCATGGGCCCGCCAGCTGAAAGCGCATAGGCCGTGGACCCTGTTGGTGATGCGATGATGAGCCCATCGGCGCGCTGGTTGGCAACGAAATGGCCATCGACCTCTACACGCAGTTCCACCATGCCAGAGGTGGCCCCACGGTTGACCACCACATCGTTCATTGCGAACGCGTCGAAAACGCAATGCCCTTCCCGCAAGACGCGGGCATGCATCAGAGGGCGGTGATCTTCCTCGTACTCACCATGCAGCATGGGTGTGAGGGTGGACTGGTAGTTTTCCAGTGGAATGTCGGTCACGAAACCCAGGCGCCCCTGATTGATGCCAATGAGAGGCGTCCCGTATCGGGCCAGCCGTCTGCCGATGCTCAGCATCGTTCCATCGCCGCCCACCACGAGACCGAGATCGCATTGCGCACCAATTGCATCCGCGTCGAGGGTTTCATACTGCGTCATTTCGGCAGTGGCTGCAGTATGCGCTTCCATGGAAACCTCGCATCCCTGGGCCATCAGGAACCGGGCAATATCTTCCAGAACCTGCCGGGATCTCGCAGCCCCGGAGCCTGATACCGAATATTGGTACTTGCCTATCAATGCAACATGGCGGAAATGGGGTGTCATGGCGAAATTACATCATTAATGTCTTGTGATGTTTTCGGATTCGTTCAAGTGCGAGTGCGAGCGAGTGTGCGGCGCGCTTGCCTTGGGGTTTTTCTAGATTGATGCCTTCTAGTGCGGCCTCAAGTGCTGCCTCTGCGGGGTCTTCGTCTACGGCTGTTGCTAGTGCTGCTCTGTCGGGTGGGCTGCAATAGCGAGTGCCCTTGTTCCACATCGTGATGTGTGTGCCGGGTACGCCTACCACATCTGCCAATGCTTTGTAGCTTCCGTAAATAGACTTACCTTTCTCGATAAGGATATTCAATTGGCTCATGGTTATCACCTTTGGTAGTATTGACTTACCAGATTTGCTAATCCTAGCGTTTCCGGTAACGCCACTTTACCACCATGGGGCCACCCATGCCAGCCACACAAATTTCCTTCGCTGATTTCGCTGCTCAGGCCCTCGCCCTGCACGCGGTAACCCCTTGCCCTCCCTCCATCGTTGCAGTTCATGCCGCGGCCTCCGTGGTGGCTCACGGTGGCGACGATGCGGGGGAGTGCATCACGCCTTGCGCTGATTACGTGGAGTTCAGTCGGCTGACGGCTCTTGCTGACGAAACGGTCCAGATTCCTTATATGGGCTGGTCTAGGGGTGGCTACGTTCTCGCCGCGCTTGGGAATTGCCTCGCCCCACGTACCGCTGGGCGTGACTCTCCGACTGACCTGCTTTCAAACCTGCGTTTTCATGCTGCGCAGTGCATCGGTGCGGGGTGCTGACCATGAGCGCCGCCCTTCGTGCTCGCTATCGCGCTTGGTACGCCTATCAGCGCTTTCTCGGGTTTGAGGCCCCTGACGAGTCGTTCAGCCCTGATTTCGTCGGCATCCACTTTTGGCACCGTCTGCGCGTCCGTCGCATGCATGGGGTGCTTCTTTGAAAGCCCTGCACGCTCCCTCGCGTGCGGTGGAGCGTCGAGCGCTTTTGCTCGTCCCGGCACCGTGTGCCGTCAACTGAAAGACCATCATGGCCCTGACCTCCATCATTCAAATTCTCAAAGTCAACGAAAAGCGCTCTGGCAACAAAAATGGCCGCGATTGGGCAATGCAGGACTGTGAATGCGCCCTCCTGGCCGACACCGGCGAGCTTGAACAAGTCGGCGTCCTGCAACTGCCGAAAGACATGATGGGCGATGCGGCTCCGAAGCCCGGGACATACCTCGGCGCCTTCGCTCTCCGCGCTGGTATGCAGGATCGCAAGATTTCCGCAGTGCTGACCGCTCTCACGCCCTACGCGGTCGGCAAGCCTGCTCCGGCTCCCAAGGCTGCGGCTTGACATGAACCATGCGCTAGCTCTCCCCTCGCTGGCCCTTGCTGCGGTCCTGACCTTCGGTTTGGGTCTGTTGCTGGCTCTGCGCACTACCTGCCTGCGGGGTATGGGGCTGCGCCCCATGTCGGACCTGTCCCGCGCAACAGGCCCCACGGCAAGGGGCATACAGCATCCAGCGCGCCCCCTCTCTGCTTCCCTGCGCTCTCTGCATCTGCGTGCCGTCACGGTGCGTCTGCATAAGCGCGGTCCATCTTCGCGTGGCGCGTTGCCTGCTCATGCATGGCCGTCTTCGTCGCTGATAAACCTTCTTTCGCTGATTAAGCGGGGCGTGTTTTTCCCTGCGCTGCTTGTATCCGCGTCTGCCTCTCATGCTGGTTTGCCTCAACCGGTTTTGAACGCGATCAGTAATGCCGGTATCGCTCTATTAACTGCCATTAGTTCCGTCATCGGCGTAATGGTTGTTTTCTGGGGTATCAACAAGCTGGCTTATAAGCTGGGGTTCGGCGGTGTCCCTGACGTTGGGGAGCGGTACGCCTATTACGACAAAAACGGGAGATTAATCGAAGCCTCTTGGACAAAAAGGGATGACGGTATTCATAAGCGGCGGCACGGTAACTGATTTCAGCTAATAGACTCTCATCGTTGGGAAATGCCGGGGTCTATTGGGTGTAATCCCGCACCATTACCTAAGGAATAAAAATGTCCTTCAAGACTGTGAAAAAGTACGGCGCCCAGCTCGCCACCATCCCCGCCTTTGTCCTGGCTACTACTGGCTCTGCTCATGCTGCTCTGCCTGCTGGCGTTGTCACCGCCATTGAAACGGCTGGCGCCGATATGGTTGTCGCCATCACCACCATCATCACGGCCTTCGTGGCCTTCTGGGGTCTGCGCAAGCTGGCTTCCAAGTTGGGCTGGGCTTAATCTGCCTAGCTTCTGAGTTACCGGGGGGCGCTGGCGCTCCCTGGTCATTAAGGGGACATATGCCGGTCTGCGCTCGGGTAATGCCTTGGGGGACTCCTATTGGCTACAACACGGCTACGGGCGTTGTTGTTTCATCTAATGGGCAGGTTATAGGTGTTGACTCGTCTTGCTCGTCCGGTCTGCTCTTGTTGACTCAGCCTGAAATTGATGGGATCAAGAGTTCAATAAGCATTGATACCGCTTCTGACCCTGAGCGTGTAGCCGATATGGGTGCTCTGTTCTACGCCTTCCTTGCTGCGCTGGCGGTCGTGTGGGGCGTGAAGCAACTCCTAAATCTTTTTAGCGGGGACACCGAGAAATGATTACCCCCATCGATTACATGATCGCGGCGGGCCTGTGCCTGATTCTGTTCGTCGCATTTAAATAGGTGCCAAAATGCAAAGCCCCGACACTGTTTATATTGCGCAAACCCTCGCGGCTACTGCCTTCTATTACGGCGTTGCCGGTGGCGCTGCTGGTTACATATTCGTTTTGTCGGTTCGTGTCCTGTTCCGCAAAATTCGCGGCCTTTTCCAGTGGCGGTAAAATGCTCCGCGTTATTGCCTCATTCCTGGCGCTATTCGCCTTCGCGCTGCCGGGCTTCGCATTCAACGCGGAATTGACGCGCCCGCTCGCGTATTACCCGGCGTCCCCCACGCCCACGCCAGTGCCCAACGCTCAGCCCATCCCGCCACGGCCAAAACCTGTCATCCGTGCTGAGCCTCTCAAAATCAACGAATACCCATTCGATAATCGCGCAAAATATCGCGCTGGCTTTGTCGGTACTCGGGCGAGTCTGAACCTTGGAACCCGTACCGTGGGCGTCCCTGTCGCGCTGCGTGTCGCTGGTGGTGCTGCGCGGTTTGCTGTTTCGGCCTTCAATCCATGGATTGCTGGTGCGCAATTAGCCGTTATGGCTATTCCATTTGTTCTTGATTGGTTTGGGCTTTTTAATGCGCAATCAGATACGACACTCGGCGTAGATGCTTCGGGTAAGGTCACAATATCGGCTTCTCAGTTGGTTCCCGGCTTTGCTGAGGTGCGCGGCGCCAATGTGAATTTGGATTTAACGCGTGATGCTCAGGGTAGGTCTATAAGAGACATAATTGTTAACAGAACGACGCCGATTTCAACTGAGCATTATTGTCCGTATAACGACGGGACATATATTGAGGTGTTCCATCTTACATGGCCTACATATCCGGCGGGGGCTCGTTGCGGTATGGGTGCGGTGGAGTATCTTTTGATAGATACCTGTGAGCCATATCCACGCATGAAGACAACTTATCAAATGTGTCCCGGTGTGGATGGTGTGGTTTTTGGTGCGTCTCAGGTCGAAACGCTTACGCCTGACGAGCTTGAGCTGTTGTCTCAAATGGCATTAGATATTGGGGCCTTGGCTGAATTGGGCATTCCTATCATGGTCGAGGATTTGCCCATCATCAACCCCGCTGCGCTGCCTGAAGGTCAAGTAAAAGTGGGCGAGACGAACCCGGCACCTGAGCTGTTCCCGCGTCCGATTCGTTACCCGAACGGTGACCCTGTTTTAATTCCCGGCACTGACCCGCCTCTATACACCCAGCCATGGTATGAGGTCACCGGATCGCCCACGTTGGACAATCCTTGGCGCGTCACTATTGCCCATGTCACCACGACAACGAGCGACCCTACGCCCGTAGGTGACCCGACCGATCCGGTCGAGCCTCCGCCGCCCCCTTTCGACTTTTACACCGACTGCGACAAGTTCCCCGGTTCTCTCGGCTGTTCTGCTATCGGTGACCCTCCAGACGTCGAGGAAGTGCCCAGCGAAACCCGCACATTCAGCTTGCAGGCTGGCCCCACTTTCAGCGGATCGGGCTGCCCGTCGAACCTGAATGTTAGCTTTGCCGGCCATTCGTTTCAGGTGGTGGACATGTCCGTCCCGTGCGGCTGGCTGTCTGGTCTGGTGAAGCCAATCTTCGTCCTCCTGTCGCTGATTTCTGCTGTGTTTATCGTCCGCTCTGCGCTATGACCATCAACGCGAAATCCGCCATCCTGGCCTTGCTGTTGTTCGTCGTCCTGGCGTTTCCTGCCTTCGCTCCATCGGCCTACGCCTGGGAGTTCTACACCGACTGTGAAAAGTATCCCGACAGCCTCGGCTGCATGATCTTCGGCGATCCCCCTGCGTCCGAACAGGTGCCTGAACAAACCCGCGATTTAGAGCTGCAGCCGGGGCCTGTTTTTGGTGGCGGTAGCTGTCCTGCAAACCTGCATGTCAGCATCTCGGGGCGGTCCGTCACTGTCCTAAACATGGCTCAGCCGTGCGCGTGGATCGAGGGCTACATAAAGCCCGTCATCCTGCTAATGGCTGCAATCTCTGCCGTCTTCATCGTCGTTCCTAGGGATTAAAAAATGGGCTTCGGTCAACTGCTTCTATCGCTGGTGCAACCCTTCGTTGCTCGCGTCCTTGTCGCCATCGGCTTCTCTGTCGTCTCGTTCGTCGGCATGGAGCTGCTGATTAATCAAATGATCTCAACGGCGCAGGGCGCATGGGGTGGCCTTCCTGTGGCAATCCTTCAGCTCGCGGGCCTCGCTGGCATCGGTCAGGGCTTGTCTATCGTGTTCGGTGCGGTGCTGACCCGCATCATGATTTGGCAGCTCCAGAAGTCCACGCGCATCCTTGGGGCTAACCCGTGATAACGCTCATTACCGGCACCCCCGGCGCCGGGAAAACGCTCTATTGCATCAGCAAGCTATTGCGTGATCTGGTGGGTTCGGTCATCAAATCGACTGACCAAAACGGCCAGCCGGTGGAGACTCCGCGCCGCATCATGACCAACATTCCCGGCCTGCTTCTTGATCACGAATTGATCGGGCCAGACGAAGGCGGCGGACTGGCTGATTGGCACAAATGGGCAAAACCCGGTGATGTCATTGCATTTGACGAAGTGCAGCGGTCATGGCCTCCGCGCCCCAATGGTTCAAAGGTGCCCGACTACATCAGCGCCCTCGAAACCCATCGTCATATGGGCGTTGACATCATCATCCTGACCCAAAACCCCATGCTGCTGGATCGCAATGTCCTGGCGCTGGTGGGGCGCCATCTGCATATTCGGCGTTTCGGCGGCGTCGGTGCTGCGCTGGTGTATGAGTGGGATCACTGCTCGCGCCAGTTGATGTACTCAAAGGCCATGAAAAAAAGCCCTTGGCGCTACGACAAGAGTGTTTTTAAGCTCTACAAATCTGCCGAACTGCACACCAAGCCGAAGGCTTCAATGCCTCCGCTGGTCTATGCGATTGTCCTGGCTCTGATTGCGGCCGCGTTCTTCATTCCGTCCACTATCAACCGCATTGCATCAAAGGGCGAACAGGTCACACAACCTGCAAAAGTGGATGGCGTGCATCCTGTGCCTGCGGTTGTCCCTTCCGGTGGATCGTCGCCCTCTTCAGGGCCTGGGCAAGCTGGCCAGCCATACGATCCTGCGGCCTTCGTCCCTCGGGTCAGTTATGAGCCGTTGAGCGCCCCCGCCTACGATCAAATCAGGCAAGTCGTTGCAATGCCGGTCATTGCTGGCGGTGCTTGTTTTAAGGGGGAGTGCCGTTGCTACACAGGTCAGGGATCTGACTCAGGTCTTTCGCATAGGGAATGCGAAAAATGGATACGGTCACCGCCCTTTGACCCGTACCGCGTTCCAGTCGTGCAAGCGGTTGCCCAAGCACCAGCACCGCAGCAGGAAAAGCCCTCGGAACCCAAGCCGCAAACCCTGCCTATGCCTGAGTTCCCTAAGCCTCAAGCGGGGTTGATAACTCAGGCTGACATACCGCATGCGCTGGCGCTGCGTAAGCCTTCGATGGCGGCCTATGCGCCTGCGCACTGACAGACAAACGGGGACCCGGACCCGTAGCCTCGTGCGAAGGGTTCGGGGCTGGGGGTATGGGGGTGCAGACGCCCCATGTAAGGCCGTCGATGCGGCATTGCCTTGTGATGTGCTCACGGTGGCTCCTATTGCTCTCCGGTGCCCGCGCTGGGCGCGCCATCGGGCAAGCATGCGCCGCACGATGGCCGCGCGCAGCGCGGCCTAATTTATTAATAGTTCACTTTAGAACACACATGGCTTTCGTGTTCGTCCCCCATGGTCGCCAGCCCTTGGAGATACGGTCTTCGGCTGTTGGGGGTTGCGCTTTCTTGGTCTGGGAATTTCCAGACGGCGATTGGTGCTACTTGGACATGTTGTGGCACTGGCAATGGCGGCACAAACAGGGCGGCAAGGTGGCCCCCTGGTGGGATGGTGAGTAACCAAAAAAATGGCCCTGCAACTGCGCTAACAGTTCAGGGCCTCGATCGACTAAAAGGAGTAGTCAATGGAGCGGATTGTAAACATTCTGGGCGAACGTGTGCACCTTCGCGGCACGGTGCTGGAAGACTGTTGGGAAGTGGTCACCCGCGAAGCGAACGGCCACAAGGAACTGTCCTTCAAAAACATGGTGATGTGGGAAGAGACGGGGGAACCCTGTCCTCCTGTTGAGGGGTTCCCTTGGTATGACGCTGAGGATCACGCAAACGCTGAAGCCATGCGTGCCCAAGAGCTTGAGGAACGGCGAGAAAAACAGCGGGAAAAAAACGCCCAGCGTGCCAAGTCCAAATGCCGCTGGATCATCAAGTCTCAGGGCCTCAATGAACTCCTGACGTTGACCTATCGGGAGAACCAACAAGACCGGGACTTGTGTAAAAAGCACTTCAAGGAATGGGTGCGGCGCATGAAAGCTGCGCTAGGTGGCAAGTTCATCTACTGCGCGAGTTTTGAGCGTCAGGAGCGGGGCGCTATGCATGTTCATGTCGCTTGCCACAAGCTCCCAAGCCATGGCACGCGCAAGGGCCAGAAAATCAAAGCCTGGAAGCTCGGCACCGAGATATGGCGCTCCATCATTGGGGAAAACAATGGGTTGTGCTTCGTCGGTGGCAAGACCCGTCACGGTGGCCAGCGTCGAAACCTGAGCCTCGCGAAGCTCGCGGCCTACGTCTCGAAATACATCATGAAAGACTATCGGGATGCGCCCCTAGAGTCGAACCGTTACAGCCGGTCTAACGGTCTGGAAGTGCCTAAGGCCGTCAAGATGTCATTCCAGAAACTGAGCTTTGAGGAGATGGTGGCGCTCGCCTTCCATTGCGCTGACGGCGACGTCATCGTTTCCCATCGTGTCACGCGGGATCGGTGGTCTGGGGGGCGCTACTGGCTTGTCACTGAACCCATGTCTCCCGTTGTGCCCACTGAGGCCGCTAACGGGCCGCTCGTGGCCCTCGCTGCATAAGGCAAGGGGTTGCTATGGCTTCACCAGAAAATCAAAACGTTACCGGTAACAGTGCGGCTTTGCGCTTGGTCAAACATCGGTCTAGCCATGTGCGGCTTGATGTGTCCGTTTCTCCCCGTACCGGGTCCAGCATTGACGGATTAGCCTTCCAGTTTGATTGTTCACGCTCTGAGGTTGTGCGGTCCCTGCTGCGGTGGGCCTTGTCCAATAGGGATTGGAAAACTCAGGGCCTTCTTTGGAGGGATGACTAATGGCGCTTATTGGCTACGCTCGCGTTTCGACACAAGACCAAGACACTGCACTCCAGCGTGACGCGCTTGCGGCTCATGGTGTGCAGAGGGTATATCGTGAATCTGGGTCTGGTGTTGGCCCTCGCCCTCAACTTCAGGTAGCTCTCGCCGCGCTCGGTCGTGGTGATACGTTGGTCGTGTGGAAGCTGGATCGTGTGGCGCGTAGCCTTTCCGATTTGCTTGCTATTCAGTCACGCCTAAAAGGTGTTGGTGCGTGCATTCGTAGCCTCACTGAGCCTCTTGATACGTCAAGCCCTTTCGGTGAATTCACGTTTCAGGTTCTTGGCGCTGTGGCACAGCTTGAGCGGTCAATGATCCGTGAGCGTGTGATGGCTGGGCAAGCTGCTGCAAGGGCGCGGGGTAAATACTGGTTCCGTGCTCGGTCGATCCCGGATGCTGATATGCCCTACATCGTGTCGATGTGGCGTGGCGGTGTGTACCGGCAATCTGAGCTTGCTCAACTGTGGGGCGTGTCGGTGTCATGCCTGCGTGATCACATCCATCGTTTTGAGGCTCGCGGGCGTTGGGCTGAGGATTCTCAGGACGTAAAAAAACCCGCTTCGGCGGGCTTCTCTGTAATACATCACTAAAATCATGACATGCTTGATGACCGTGCGAAGTTGTTGCTCAAAGCGCTGGTGGAGCGTTACATCGACGACGGGCAGCCAGTGGGTTCGCGCACCTTGTCGCGCGCTTCTGGCCTGGAATTGTCCCCTGCCACCATTCGCAATGTCATGGCAGATCTGGAGGAGCTGGGGCTGATTGCCAGCCCGCACACTTCGGCGGGCCGCATTCCTACGGCCAAGGGCTACAGGCTGTTTGTCGACACCATGCTCACCGTGCAGCGCGAGCAGGTCATTTCGCATGCATTGGCGCCCGAGCAGCCTCAAAAAGTGATCGCCAACGCGGCGCATTTGCTATCGAATCTGTCCCAGTTCGTTGGGGTCGTCATGGCACCGAGGCGGACCTCGGTGTTTCGCCATATTGAGTTTTTGCGTCTGTCCGAGCGCAGGTTTCTTGTCATCATCGTGTCGCCGGATGGCGATGTGCAGAACAGGGTGATTTTTGCCGAGAACGACTTCACCCAGGCGCAGTTGGTCGAGACGGCCAACTTCCTCAACGCCCACTATGCCGGTATGGCGATGGAGAAGGTGCGTGAGCGAATCAAGACGGAAGTGGAAACACTGCAAGGGGAGATCGCCTCACTGATGCAGGCGGCTGTCAGCGTGAGTTCAGAGGCGCTTTCGCAGGCACAGGAAGAAGTGGTGATTGCAGGGGAGCGCAATTTGCTGGCGGTCAGCGATTTTTCCAAGGACATGGGGAATCTGCGCCGCGCTTTCGATCTGTTTGAGCAAAAAACCCAGATACTTCGCTTGCTGGACGTCTCCAGCCAGGCGGAGGGCGTGCGCATTTTCATTGGTGGAGAAAGTCAGGTCGTTCCATTCGAGGAGCTATCGGTCGTCAGCGCTCCTTATGAAGTCGATGGCCAGGTGGTCGGCACCTTGGGCGTGATTGGACCCATGCGCATGCCCTACGAGAGAATGATTCAGATCGTCGACATCACCTCCCGGCTGGTTTCCAACGCACTCAGCCACCATAAGTAGGCCCTTACAATAGCAGTCTGCGCTGCGGTTGCAGCGTAGATGTTGGGGCGTTAGCTCAGTTGGTTAGAGCAGAGGACTCATAATCCTTTGGTCGTCGGTTCAAGTCCGCCACGCCCTACCAAGCCAGACAAGGAAGGCCCGCTATCGATTGCATGGCGGGCTTTTTCTTTGCCGGGGTGCATGCCGCTGCAGGCAAGGCAAGCGACGGCACGGATGTCATGGCGTTGGCCAAGGCGAGATGCTTTTTTCACAAAAGCATTGCAAGAATCCTGCAGAGACCTGAAAGGCTGCATTTTCAGTATATAATTTGAGGCTGTTTCGGGCAAAAGGCGATGATGGTGGTTCACTAGAACGCTTGCCTGGCAGGTTTTTGAAAGCATCAAAATTTCCTGCTATAATACGAGGCTTAGCGGCTGTAGCTCAGCTGGATAGAGTACTTGGCTACGAACCAAGGGGTCGTGGGTTCGATTCCTGCCAGCCGCACCAACAGGTAAGCCCTGATATCGCAAGGTATCAGGGCTTTTTCCTTTATGGTCTTGATCGCGGTGTCGGCCAGCGGCAAGGGCATTGGCCGACGTGGCGGGAGTGGTGCAGACAGTGCATCAATAGCCGTTTCTGGATTGAAATGTCATGAGCAAAGCCTTCACCAAAGAAACCGACTCGGATGATGAGGGTCCGGAGCTGCCTTCTCTCCCCGCGGGCGGGAAGAACTACATCACCCCCCAAGGATATGCGCGGCTGCGATCGGAACTGCTGGAATTGATCGACAACGAACGGCCGAGGGTCGTGGAAGTCGTGCACTGGGCGGCCAGCAACGGCGACCGGTCGGAAAATGGCGACTACCTTTACGGCAAAAAGCGTTTGCGTGAAATTGATCGCCGGATCCGTTTCCTGACCAAGCGCCTTGAGATCGCCGAGATCGTGAACCCATCACTGCATGCGGGGAGCGATCAGGTGTACTTCGGCGCCACGGTGACCTACATGGATGATCTTGGGGCAACCCGGTCGGTCACCATCATGGGAATCGACGAGGCCGAAAGTGGCCTGGGGCAGGTGAGCTGGGTTTCGCCCGTCGCCAGGGCGCTGTTGAAGGCAAGGGTCGGGGACGAAGTGATGCTGCCGACGCCTTCGGGTACCCGGACTCTGGAAATCCTTGAGGTCAACTACCCCGATGCCAGCGAAGCCTGAGTGACACGCGTCGGGGCCGTCTTCAACCCTGGGGCAATGACCTGATTGCCCGCAGAACGGCAGGAGTTCGCCGCAGATTGCGCAGCGCGGACTCCAGGTGGGTTTGATCGCGCACCGCGATGATGAACCGAAGGTCGATGGTGTCGAGCGCCGCTTCGTCATCCATGTCAACGTGGGTGATGTCGGCTTCAGAGCGGGCCAGATCGGCCGCAACGCGCGCGAGAACCCCTTTCCCGTTGTTCACCGTGACGATGATGCGGGTTTCGAACATGCGCGTGGGCTCTTCGGCCCAGTCCACCGTGATGAAGCGCTCGCTGTCCTTGTTCTGCAGGCGATGGGCGATCGCGCACGCAGAGGCGTGCACAACCAGGCCTTCTCCGCGCCCGAGGTAGCCCACGATACTGTCCCCTGGGATGGGGCGGCAGCAGCTGGCATATTTGATGGATGCGCCCTCGCTGCCGTCCAGGGTGACTCCGCCCTGCGATACCGTTTCATGGGACGTGTACCTTTCCCGCGTCATGAGCAGCGCATCGGGCCGGTGCCCATGCTCGGACATCAGCACCATCAGTCGCTTGGCCACGATGGTGGCGATGCGCTTGCCCAGACCGATATCGGTCATGAGCTCGCTGCGGGAGCGGTTGCCTGTGAAACGCAGGAGTTTTTCCCAGATCGTCTGTGTCGAGTCGTCCGTGTCCGGAAGCTGTTCCAGACCCTCGGCACGCAGCGCCTGCGTCAGCAGCTTTTCGCCCAGGCTTTCGGATTCCGTCTGCGCCAGCGTCTTGAGGTGGTGGCGGATTTTTGACCGAGCGCGTCCTGAGCGCACGAACCCCAGCCAGGCCGGATTGGGCGTGGCGCTGGGGGTGGTGATGATCTCCACCACGTCACCGTTTTTCAGCTCGGTGCGCAGTGGCACCTGCTCGTTGTTGATTTTTGCACCGGCCGTGTGGTTGCCGATGTTGCTGTGGATAGCGTAGGCGAAGTCGACCACCGTGGCGCCGCGGGGCAGGGCCATGATCTGGCTCTTGGGGGTAAACACATAGACCGCATCGGGGAACAGGTCCACCTTGACATGGTCCCAGAACTCGGCGGCATCGCGGGTCTCATTCTGGATGTCGAGCAGCGACTGCAGCCACTTGGTCCCCAGGCGCTCTGCGGTACTGCCGTCTGCGTCCTGGGCCTTGTACAGCCAGTGGGCCGCCACCCCGGCCTCTGCGATCAGATGCATCTCTTCGGTGCGCATCTGGAATTCGATGTTCACGCCCGACGGGCCGACCAGCGTGGTGTGCAGCGACTGGTAGCCATTGAGCTTGGCAATCGCGATGTGGTCCTTGAACTTGCCGGGCACCGGCTTGTACATCTGATGAAGAATGCCCAGCGCGGTGTAGCAGTCCGTGATGCTGGGCACGATCACGCGGAAGCCATAGATGTCGGTCACCTGCGCAAAGCTCAGGTGTTTGAGCGTCATCTTCTGATAGATGGCGTAAAGCGTCTTTTCACGCCCGGCCAGACGCACGGGCATGCCGATGCGCGCAAAAGCCGCATCCACATCGGCCTGGACCTTCTGCACCAGATCGCGTCGCCGGTTGCGGGCCTTGCCGACCGCTTTGGCCAGCGTGGCATAACGCCAGGGGTGCAGGTGGCGGAAGGCCAGGTCCTGCAGCTCGCGGTAGGTCTGGTTCAGCCCCAGCCGGTGCGCGATGGGGGCATAGATATCGAGGGTTTCGGACGAAATGCGTCCCCATTTGCTGCGCGGCATGTCCGACAGCGTGCGCATGTTGTGCGTGCGGTCGGCCAGCTTGATGAGAATCACGCGCACGTCGCGCGCCATGGCCAGAAGCATCTTGCGGAACGACTCGGCCTGGTTCTCTTCCCGCGTGTCGAACTGCAGCTTGTCCAGCTTGGTGAGGCCATCGACCAGCTCGGCCACCGGTGCGCCAAAGCGATCGATCAGATCGGATTTGGTGACACCGCAATCTTCCATGGCATCGTGCAACAAGGCAGCCATGAGCGCCTGGGCATCGAGTTTCCAGGTGGCGCATTGGGCTGCTACTGCGATGGGGTGCGTAATGTACGGCTCGCCGCTGTTGCGCAACTGGCCCAGGTGGGCCTCGTCGGCGAAGCGGTACGCCTGCCGGACTTGCTCCACGCTCGCGCTGTCCAGGTAGTCGAGGCTGTCTGTCAGCGCGGCGAAGCTCGCGGCCGCCGCGTTGGCGGCCGCCGCGCTGGCATCCGGCGGCGGCGGACGCTCGCCCGGTCGAGGCTCGGCAACAGAAAGATGGTTCGGCACCGCATTCATCCCTTTAATGTAGCGTGACTATGCAGGGCATTCCTGGTCCATAAAAAAAGCACCGCCCGGCGGTGCTTTCTTTGGGGGCCGACTCTGGCAGGGAGTCAGCCGGGGACCTTCTTGAGCATTTCCAGGCCCACCTTGCCGGCCGCGATCTCGCGCAGGGCGGTGACGGCGGGCTTGTTGCGGCTCTCGATGCGGGGGGCATGGCCGTGGCTGAGCATGCGTGCGCGGTAGGTGGCCGCCAGGACGAGCTGGAAACGGTTGGGGATCTGCTCAAGGCAGTCTTCGACGGTGATGCGGGCCATGGTTACTCCGGAAAATCAGGCAATGTTGAGCGACTGGAAGGTCTCGGCGCGTGCGCGGCGCTGGGCCGCGTATTTGAGGCGCTGGGCGTGGACAATGGCTTTCATGTCGAAAAGCGCGCGCTCGAACAACTCGTTGATTATAACGAAGTCGAATTTGCTCACCTGCGCCATTTCCTCGGAGGCATTCTTGAGGCGCAGTTCGATGACTTCGGCCGAATCCTCGCCCCGCCGTTCCAGGCGCGAGCGCAATTCCTCCCAGCTGGGCGGCAGGATGAAAATGAGCACGGCATTGGCAAAAGCCTGCTTGACCTGCAAGGCGCCCTGGTAGTCGATCTCAAGGACCACGTCGCTGCCCTGGGCGATGCGCTCCTCGATGGCCTTCTTGGAGGTGCCATACCGCCGACCGTGCACGTTGGCCCACTCCACGAAGGCATTGGAGGCCACCATGGCGTCGAACTCCGGCTCCGAGACGAAGAAGTACTCCCGCCCGTGCTTTTCCTGGCCCCGGGGTGCCCGGGTGGTGTGCGAAACCGAGGAATGCACCTGGGAGTCCAGCTCCAGCAGGGCCTTCACGAGGCTGGACTTGCCCGCGCCGCTGGGGGCAGCGACTACGAATAGATTTCCAGGATATTCCATAGGGGATAAGCGCTATAAGCTACAAAAATAAGAGCGTTATTCGATGTTTTGCACTTGCTCGCGCATCTGCTCGATCAGGACCTTCATGTCCACGCTGATGCGGGTCAGGTCGAGCGCGGCGGACTTGGAGCCCAGGGTATTGGCTTCGCGGTGCAGCTCCTGGATCAGGAAGTCCAGGCGCTTGCCGATTTCTCCGCCTTTCTGGAGCAGGCGCTCGATTTCGGCCAGATGGGACTGCAGCCGGGTGACCTCTTCGGCCACGTCGATGCGGATGGCGAAAGCCGTCGCCTCGGACAGCGCACGGTCCTGCGCCGCCTCGGGTGTGGCTGAACCTTCGGCCAGGCCCATGGCCTCCTTCCAGCGCTCCATGAAGCGCTGGCGCTGCTGCTCCACCAGCTGGGGCACGAGCGGCACGGCCTGCTCGGACAGGGCGCGCAGCTGCTGGAGATGGCCCTGCAGCATGGTGGCGAGCCGCGCGCCTTCCTGCTGCCGCGCTTCGAGCAGCGCGGCCAGGGCTTCCTGGGCGAGTGCGGGAACGGCTTCGGCCCAGTTGTCCTGGCCCGTGCCCTGGCTGCCGCTCAGGCGCAGCACCTCGGCCACCGACAGGGGGGCTGCGCCGGGCAGCCAGGAGCGCACCGAATCCTGCAGCGCCCCCAGGCGCTGCAGCAGTCGCGGCGAAGGGTCGGGCAGGCTGGCGGAATCGCTGCTCTCCAGCGTGGCGCGGACTTCGACCTTGCCGCGCTTGATTCTGGCGGTGAGCAGCGTGCGCAGCACCGGCTCCATGGCGCGCAGCTCATCGGGCAGGCGGAAGGACAGGTCGAGAAAGCGGCTGTTGACCGAGCGGATTTCCAGTCCCAGGCGACGCGCGGGGCCTGGCCGCGACTCGGCCTCGGGGCTCCCGGTGGGTACGCCATGCTGGGCGCTGGCGTATCCGGTCATGCTGTAAACTGGCATTGGCTTTTGGTGGTTGCTTGCGATCCGGCGATTATCCGGGTTCTGTCAGTTCCCCGAATCTTCTGCGCAAAATATGTCAAAAATCAAACCGGCACCGTTGCCGCCCGATACCACCATAGGTGGTTACCGTGTGATACGCCGGTTGTCCTCCGGCGGTTTTGGCGTGGTCTATCTGGCTGTGGACGCCGAAGGCCAGCAGGTCGCCATCAAGGAATACCTGCCCTCGTCCCTGGCCACGCGCGCGCCGGGCGAACTGCTGCCCAAGGTGCCGCCCGAAAAGCTCTCGCTCTACCGCCTGGGCCTCAAGAGCTTCTTCGAGGAAGGCCGGGCGCTGGCCCAGATATCGCACGCCTCGGTGGTCAGCGTGCTCAACTTCTTCCGCGAGAACGAAACGGTTTACATGGTGATGAACTACCTGGAGGGCGCGACCCTGCAGGATTTCATCATCACCGCCCGCGACCTCAAGACGCAGAAGGTCTTCCGTGAGTCGACCATCCGCTCGCTGTTCGACGAGGTGCTGCGCGGCATGCGCATCGTGCACCAGCACAAGATGCTGCACCTGGACATCAAGCCGGCCAACATCTTCATCACCGACGACAACAAGGCCGTGATGATCGACTTTGGCGCCGCGCGCGAAGTGCTGTCCAAGGAAGGCAACTTCATCCGCCCCATGTACACCCCCGGTTTCGCCGCCCCCGAGATGTACCGGCGCGACTCCTCCATGGGCCCCTGGACCGACATCTACGCCATTGGCGCCTGCATCTACGCCTGCATGCAGGGCTTTCCGCCCAACGAGGCGCCGCAGCGCCAGGAGAAGGACCGGCTCTCGCTGGCCCTGGCCAAACTGCGCGGCGTGTATTCCGACAACCTCATCGAGGTGGTGGAATGGTGCATGGCGCTCGACCCGCTCTCGCGGCCGCAATCGGTGTTTGCGCTGCAAAAGGAACTGAGCCGCGAAGGCGAACGCCGCTACACCAAGCTCACCGTGGCCGAGAAAATGCGCATGCAACTCGACACCCTGGTGACGGATACCAAGAAAAACGTGCAAAAAGTGGGTGAAGCCACTGGAATCGGAGTCAAACCCAAATGAAATTCTCCGTCTTCCAGATCAGCCGCCGTGGGGGTCGCGAAAAGAACGAAGACCGCATGGGCTACTGCTACACGCGGGAATCCGGGCTGTTCGTGCTGGCCGATGGCATGGGCGGCCATCCGGAGGGCGAGGTGGCGGCGCAGATCGCCATGCAGACCGTGGCCGCCATGTTCCAGCGCCAGGCCAAGCCCCAGCTGGCCGACGTGCAGGAATTCCTGTCGGCGGCCCTGCTGGCCGCGCACCACCAGATCCTGCGCTATGCCAGCGACAAGGGCATGATCGACTCGCCCCGCACCACCCTGGTGGCGGCCGTGGTGCAGGACGGCCGGGCCACCTGGGTGCACTGCGGCGACTCGCGGCTGTACATGGTGCGCGCCGGTGAGCTGCTCACGCGCACGCGCGACCATTCCTACCTGGAGCTGAAGAACATGCCGCCGGGGCTCGAGCGCATCAACCGCAACGTGCTCTTCACCTGCCTGGGCTCGCCCACCAAGCCCATCTACGACATGACCGGCCCCGTGCACCTGGAGCAGGGCGACCGCATCCTGCTGTGCTCCGACGGCCTGTGGGGCACCCTCAGCGACGAGGAAATCGCCCAGCAACTGAGCAGCCAGACGGTGTCGCAGGCCGTGCCCGAACTGGTGGAGCAGGCCCTGCGCAAGGCCGGCGAGAGCAGCGACAACGTCACCGTGGTGGCCATGGAGTGGGAAACCCCCGACGCCTTCGAGTCCACCCAGGGCGTGTCCACCGACAGCATCAGCGACGATGTGTTCGCCTCCACCATCCAGGCCGGCCCCATCGACGGCATGGTCGATGACCTCGACGACGAAGCCATCGAACGCTCGATCGCCGAGATCAACGAGGCCATCCGCCGCACTTCGGCTGCAAAGAAGGCGTGAGCCTCCCCCTGAGGCGCTGTGCGCCTTCCCCCTTCTCTCGCGCTGCGCGCGGGGAGGGGAACACCGCCAGCGCTGCGGGGCGGCCCTTGCGCAGCGTTTGCTGGCCTGGACAGCGCGCTGCGCCACAGGCGGTGAATGGTTTGGACCCGGCGCTGCACCTGGCGCCATTTTTTTTGACTGATTCCACATGACTACATTTGTTCGCCCCGGTGGCCGTGCCGCCGACCAACTGCGCCCCGTGCGCATCACCCGCCGCTACACCATGCACGCCGAGGGCTCGGTGCTCATCGAGTTCGGCAATACCAAGGTGCTGTGCACCGCCTCGGTGGAAGAGAAAGTGCCGCCGCACAAGCGCGGCAGCGGCGAGGGTTGGGTCACCGCCGAATACGGCATGCTGCCGCGCGCCACGCACAGCCGCAGCGACCGCGAAGCCGCGCGCGGCAAGCAAAGCGGCCGCACGCAGGAGATCCAGCGCCTCATCGGCCGCTCGCTGCGCGCGGTGTTCGACCTCAAGCTCCTGGGCGAGCGCAGCATCGTGCTCGACTGCGACGTGATCCAGGCCGACGGTGGCACGCGCACCGCGGCCATCACTGGCGCCTGGGTGGCCGCGCAGGACGCGGTGGACACGCTGCTCGCCAGCGGCAAGCTCACGGTCTCGCCCATCCGCGAACCCGTGGCCGCCGTCTCGGTGGGCATCGTGCAGGGCCAGCCCGTGCTCGACCTCGAATACGTGGAAGACGTGGCCTGCGACACCGACATGAACGTGGTCATGACCGGTGCCGGACACTTCGTGGAAGTGCAGGGCACGGCCGAAGGCGTGGCCTTCACGCGCCGCGAGATGGACCAGCTCCTGGCCCTGGCGGAAAAAGGCATTGGCGAACTGATGCAGATGCAGCAGGCAGCCCTTCAAAATTGATAGCTGTTCGCGCTTTCTGAATAAACGCTGGAGGCCGATTTGGCTATGAAAATCGTATTGGCATCGAACAACCGTGGCAAGCTCGCCGAACTGCAGGCCATGCTCGCCCCCCTGGGCGTGGAGCTGGTGCGCCAGGCCGACCTGGGCGTGGGCGAGGCCGAGGAGCCGCACCGCACCTTTGTCGAGAACGCCCTGGCCAAAGCACGCTTCGCCAGCCAGCACACCGGCCTGCCCGCGCTGGCCGACGACGCCGGTCTGTGCGTGGACGCCTTTGGCGGCCTGCCGGGCGTGGACACCGCCTACTACGCCACCCAGTTCGGCTACGAGAAGGGCGACGACAACAACGTGTGCGCCCTGCTGGAGCAGATGCAGGGCCAGGACAACCGCCGCGCCGCCATGGTCAGCACCCTGGTGGCCGTGCGCAGCCCGCAGGACCCCGAGCCGCTCATCGCCGTCGGCCGCGTGGTCGGCGAGATCGCGCGCGAGCGGCGCGGCAGCCACGGCTTCGGCTTCGACCCGGTGATGTTCATCCCCGAGTTCGGCCAGACCTTCGCCGAACTGCCCCCCGAGGTGAAGAACGCCAACAGCCACCGGGGCCGTGCCGCGCAGCAGATGCTGGCGCTGATGCGCAGCAACTGGCTTCCCGAACCATCAAAAATGTGAGCTGCCACCGCTTGCCATTGGCTGACTTTCAATACGTTTCTTATTGAAACCCTGATCAGTAAACCGCCAGCAGCTATGGTTTTGATACCGCCATGAACATCCCCATCGTCCCCGCCACCGAGGCCGCGCCCGTCGCCCCGCGCGACGTGCAGCACTACATGCGCCCGGGCCTGCTGCAGCTCACCAGCCTGCCGCCGCTCTCGCTCTACGTGCACCTGCCCTGGTGCCTGAAGAAGTGCCCCTACTGCGACTTCAACTCGCACGCCTGGGCCGGCGGCGGCGATCTGCCCGAGCAGCGCTACCTCGACGCGCTGTGTGCCGACCTCGAAGCCGCGCTGCCGCTGGTGTGGGGGCGCCAGGTGCAGAGCATCTTCATCGGCGGCGGCACGCCCAGCCTGTTTGCGCCCCAGTCCATCGACCGGCTGCTGGCCGACATCCGCGCGCGCCTGCCGCTGGCGGCGGGCTGCGAGGTGACGATGGAGGCCAACCCCGGCACCTTCGAGAAAGACCGCTTTCGCGCCTTCCGCGCGGCCGGTGTCACGCGCCTGTCCATCGGCGTGCAAAGCTTCAACGACCGGCACCTGCAGGCCCTGGGCCGGGTGCACGACCGCGCCCAGGCCATCGCGGCGGTGGAGGAGGCCGCCCAGGCCTTCGATACCTTCAACCTCGACCTCATGTACGCCCTGCCCGGCCAGGACCTCGCGGGCCTGGACGAAGACCTGCGCACCGCGCTCGGCTTCGCGCCGCCACACCTGTCGGTCTACCACCTGACCATCGAGCCCAACACGTATTTCGCCAAGCACCCGCCCGTGGTGCCGCCGGACGACGACGCCTACGCCATGCTCGACCGCATCACCGAGCGGACCGGGCAGAGCGGCCTGCAGCGCTACGAAGTGTCGGCCTATGCCCGCCCCGGCCACCAGTGCGTGCACAACACCAACTACTGGGAGTTCGGCGACTACTTGGGGCTAGGCGCTGGCGCGCACAGCAAGCTCAGCTTCGCGCACCGCGTGGTGCGCCAGGCGCGCTTCCGCGACCCGGGCCGCTACATGGACCACGCCCTGGCCGGCCGCGCCTTGGCGCAGGACGACGACGTGCGCCGCGCCGACCTGCCGTTCGAATTCATGCTCAACGCCCTGCGCCTGCGCGGCGGCTTCGCGCTGCAGGACTTCACTGACCGCACCGGGCTGCCGGTCACGGCCATCGCCAAGGCGCTTGCAACGGCGGAGGCCAAGGGCCTGATCGAGCGCGACTTCGCCCACGTGCGTCCCACGGAGCGGGGCTTTGACTTCCTCAGCGACCTGCAGGAACTGTTCCTGGCCGACTGAGCCCGGTCTGGAGGCGCGATATGCAGTCAAATCGGCGGCAATCGCTTTCCAGATAAGCGCCAGCAGCTATGAAATTGAAAGCAATGACGGGTGTGGCTCAACCGCAGCGCACCGCCACGATGCGGCCGTTGCCGTCCACCTCCAGGTTCAGGCGCTGCGCATCGAACTCCTTGGTGACCATCTGCCCCGGCCGCAGGAGGCGCACCATCAGCGCCCCCGAGCGCACACGCGCCGCCTCCACCACCTTGGCCGTGCTGTTCTGACCGATAAAAGACTGTGCGGGCGCGGCATTGCAGGTGCCGCCCAGGGGGGCGCCCGTCGGCCCGGTGGCCGGGCCGGGGCTGGCGCAGCCCGCCAGCAGGGCCACGGTAGCAAGGGTTCCGGTCCAGGCGTTGAGGTTCGACATGGGCTTGTTCCTTTGAAAAAAACCAAGGGTAGCCCATGCATGGCGTTGGCCGCCCTCTTTCGCTGTAAGTGGTTGAAACTCTGTTCCTCTGCGTGCGGGTATCCTGCAGTCCACGCCATGATTGCACCGCCATGCCTCTGACCGAACTGCAAGCCCAGCAAATCGCCCTGGTCCGGGTGCTTGAGCAGACCCGGGACAACGGTGGCGTCTGGACGGCGGGCGATGCCCGGGAGGCCACGCGCGCCGCACGCGAGCTGGCAGGCCCCCGGGCCGCATTTGACGCCTTCGTGGCCCGCAGGGCCCAGTGGGCGCTGGAAGAAATCGGGCGGCGCACGCCCGCGCAGGCCATCCGGCTGCACGCCGTGCGCGGCCCCTTCTGGGCGGGCCTGGCCGTGGCGCTGGGCGCCCTGCTGGCGGGTTTTGCCACGGATTACCTTGCCGCGCAGCCGCACATCGACATCGTGGAATGGCCCCTGGTGCTGCTGATGGGCTGGAACCTGCTGGTCTTTGCCGCAGGGGCCACGGCCTGGCTCTGGCGTGTGGGGCGCGGCAGCGGTGCGCAGGGCCCTTGGGCCGCATGGCTGGGCCGATGGTGGGCAGCCGCCCTGTTGGGGCTGCGCGGCGCCAGCGCACGCCCCTGGCTTTCCGATTTCAAGCATGCCTGGGCTGCGTTGTCCGCGCCCCTGCAGGGCGCGCGGGTGCGGCTGTTCACCCACCTGACGGCCCTGCTGTTTGCCCTGGGGGCGCTGGCCAGCCTGTTGGCGCGGGGCATCAGCGAAGAATACCGCGCCGGCTGGAAGACCACCTATGCCTTTGTCAATGGCGAACTGCTGCATGCCATCGTCAGCGTGGTGCTGGCCCCCGGCGCCTGGCTGCTGGGCATGCCGATTCCCGATGCACAGCACATCGCCAGTCTGCGCATGCCGCAAAGCCCTGGCGAAATTGCCGAACCGTGGATAGCGCTGTATGCGGCCTCGGTGCTGGCCTGGGTGGTGCTGCCCCGGCTGGGGCTGGTGGGGCTCAATGCCGTGGCGCGCTGGCGGCTGTGCCGTGCCTTTCCCATGCCGATGGTGTCGGCCTACTTCACTGCGCTGCATGCAGCGTGGCAGGACCAGCGCATCGGGGTGGTGGTGGTGCCGTTCCGCTACGAGCTGTCGCCCGGCATCCGCAGCCGGCTGGCCACCCTGCTGGAACGTGTCTACGGGCTGTCGGTCGATATTTCCATCGAGCCGCCCGTGTTGATGGGCCACGATGCCACCGACTGGAAGCAGGCGCTGCACCGCGAAGGCCATGTGGCTGTGGTTGTGCTGTTCAACCTTGCGGCCACCGCCGAGTCCGATGCCCATGGCGTGCTGCTGCAGCAACTGCGCCGCAGCGTCGAGCGCGACACGCCCATCGTCCCGGTGGTGGACATGGGCGGTTTTCCGCGCACGGATGTTGAGCGCTGGCGCCAGCGCTGCAACCAGTGGCGCCACATCCTCGACAAGGTCCACTTCAAGCCCCTGTTCCTGGACCTGCAGCAGGCGGGCGACGACGACCTGCAAGCCCTGCACGACCGGCTCCACCATGATGACTGAACCCCTTGAGGCGCCGCATCCGGCGTCCATCCACATTTTTGTTGTCTCGCACACCAACGTGGGCAAGACAGCCCTGGTGCGTACCTTGCTGGGCAAGGACGTGGGCGAAGTGCACGATGCGCCCGATGTCACCCAGACCGTGACGCCCTACGAGCTGGTGGCCGACGAGGCTGTGGGCAGCCTGCAGCTGTGGGACACGCCGGGCTTTGGCGACAGCTTTCGGCTGGCTGGGCGCCTGCGCCGCAAAAACCGCGCGCTGGCCTGGCTGGTGCGCGAGGCGTGGGATCGCTGGCGCAACCCCGCGCTGTGGCGCGGGCAGCGGCTGGCGCTGGACTTGCGCGCGCGCGCCAGTGTGGTGCTGTACCCCGTGAACCTGCTGGAGCGCCCGGTGGACGCGGTGTACGTCGCACCCGAGCTCGAAATCCTGGCCTGGACCGGCAAGCCCGTGCTGGTGCTGCTCAACCAGGGGAGCGGCGCCGCTGCCCAGGGCCTTGAAAACGAACGTGTCGGTGAGTGGCGCAGCCACCTGGCCACTTTTCCGGCGGTGCAGCAGGTGCTGGCGCTCGACGGCTACACCCGCTGCTGGCTGCAGGAGCTGGGCCTGTTCCAGGCCATCGGCCACCTGCTGCCGCCCTCGGATCGCGATGCTTACCAGGCGTTGACCACCCTGCTGGGGCAGGGCTACCGTGACCGCTTCGCGGCCTCGGCGGCGGCCCTGGTCGACTATCTGCTCTTCCTGTCGGCAGACCAGGTCGAAATGGAGCACCGCTGGCTTGATGGCCTGAAGGATGTGTGGACAGGGCTGCGCGCCCGCACCCCCTGGGGGCAGGCGGGCCAGCTGACGCCGTTCGAAGCAGGCATGCAGGGCCTGGCGCTGCGCTACGCTGAAAAAACCAAGCTGCTGACGGACACGCTGATCGCCATCAACCGGCTCGACGGCGTTTCTGCCGCCGAGATCATGGAGATCGCCAATGAAAAACTGGCGGTGCACAAACCGGTGGATGCCTCCTCGTCGGCCGTGGCCGGGGGGGTGATTTCCGGCATCCTCACGGGCCTGGGCGCCGACCTGATGACCGGTGGGCTGTCGCTGGGCACAGGGGCGCTGATTGGCGGCGTCATGGGCGCTGTGGGCGCCGCCGCCCTGGCCCAGGGCTACAACGTCTACACCCACAAAGACAAGAAGGTGGTCCGCTGGAGTGCGGATTCTCTCACCGAAGCGCTGGCCAAAGCCGCCATGCTCTACCTGTCGATTGCCCACTTTGGGCGGGGCCAGGGCCCATGGCAGCGCAAGGAGTCGCCGCAGGCCTGGGCCGCGGCCGTGAATGCCGTGCTGGGCAGCGATGGCGAGCGGGTGGCGCGCCTGTGGGCCAACGCCGCATCGGCGCAATCTGCGCCAGGGGTTCACGCCGAATGCACGGCGGTGGTGCAGGACCTGTTGCGCAATGTGCTGCTGCGCCTGTACCCGGACGCCGGTGCGGTATTGCCCCTTGCGGGTACGCCGACGGATGCTGTGCAGACTTTGGAGGCGCCCGAAGTTCTGGAGCGCTTGCCGTAACGCTGTCGTCTGGGGCGGCCAAACAAGGACTAGCTACCTCCGTCAGCGCGGCATCCCCGCGGCGATGGGTCGGATGAGGGGTAGAAATGAAAAACGGGCCGCGAGGGCCCGTTTTTCTTGGTGTACTGGCGGAGACTGTGAGATTCGAACTCACGGACGGTTGCCCGTCGGCAGTTTTCAAGACTGCTGGTTTAAACCACTCACCCAAGTCTCCGGGGAGGCGCGTATTCTAGCCGCCCGCCCCGGTGTCGCATCACTGAATGCCCCCGCGTGCGCTTTTCTGCAGCATCCCCTGGCTCTCGATAAACCCCACCACCTCACCGAGTCCCTCCAGGGTCTTCAGGTTGGTCATCACAAACGGCTTCAACCGCCCCTGGGCGCCGGTGCGCATGCACTCGGTGTCCTGGCGCATCACGTCCAGGTTGGCGCCCACATGGGGGGCGAGGTCGGTCTTGTTGATGATGAACAGGTCGCTCTTGGTGATGCCGGGGCCGCCCTTGCGGGGGATTTTTTCGCCGGCGGCCACGTCGATCACGTAGATGGTGAGGTCGCTCAGCTCGGGGCTGAAGGTGGCGGCCAGGTTGTCGCCGCCGCTTTCCACGAACACCACGTCGGCGTCGGGGAACTGCTCCAGCATGCGGTCGATGGCTTCGAGGTTGATGGAGGCGTCCTCGCGGATGGCGGTGTGCGGGCAGCCGCCGGTTTCCACGCCCAGGATGCGCTCGGCCGGCAGCGCGCCGCTGATCGTCAACAGGCGCTGGTCTTCCTTGGTGTAGATGTCGTTGGTGATGGCGATGAGGTCGTAGTCGTCGCGCATGGCCTTGCACAGCATTTCCAGCAGGGTGGTCTTGCCCGAGCCCACGGGGCCGCCGATGCCCACGCGCAGCGGGGGCAGGGGTTTGGTGCGGTGGGGGATGTGGTGCAGCTTGCTCGTCATGATCGGAAGAGGCGTGAATATTGGGTTTCATGCCGGGCCGAGAGGATGGCCAGCATGGGTGAAAAGGCCTGGCGTTCGCTGTCTGGCAGCGCGGAGGCGTGGTCGGCGGCAGGGGGAATCGCGTCGGCCAGCCGGGCCAGGATGCGCTGGCCCGCGCTCTGGCCTAGCTGCATGGACTTGAGCGCGGCCTGCACCATGTTCTCGGCCCAGCCGAAGGCGTAGGCCAGCAGCACCTCGCGCACCGGCGCCTGGGTGATGGAGGCGGCCAGCGCAAAGGCCACGGGGTAGGTGGGGGGCAGGGCGGCCAGCCACTGCACGGTGGGCAGCAGGCCGCCGGGGTCGTGCTGGTGCTGGTTGCGCAGCCATTCGGTGAGGGATCGGCCCATCTGCTCGGCCTGCAGGCGCAGCTCGCTGGTCTCGCGGGTGTGCAGCACCCAGTCGTTCAGCTCGCGCACATGCGCGCGGTCGCCGCGGCGCCAGGCGCCCACGGCCTTGGCGATGAGGGCCATGTCGCCGCGTGTCTGGGTGATGTGCAATTGGTCCAGCAGCCAGTCGCCCACGGCGGCTTCGCTGGCGAGGCCTGCGTTTTCAATGGCGCTTTCCAGCCCTTCGGAGTACGAAAACCCCCCCACGGGCAGCGCGGGCGAGGCCAGCCACATCAGCTGCAAAAAGCTGGCTGCGGGCAGCGGCGTGGGACGGTCCAGGCGCATGGGGCGGTGGCTCAGTGGTTGCAGTGCGGGCCGTGCACGTGGCCCTCCGGCCCATGGCCGTGGCTGTGCCCGTGCGCATGCCCGTGGTGGCCGCCCTCGTGGCCGGGGGCATAGGCGCCGCCTTCGGGCTCGAAGGGCAGGGTGCCGGCGCGCACGGTCAGGTGCATGGCGCGCAGCATGTCGGCCAGCACATGGTCGGGCTCGATCTTCAGGTGGTCGCTCTGCAGCTCGATGGGCACGTGGCGGTTGCCCAGGTGGTAGGCGGCGCGCGTCAGGTCGAATGGCGTGCCGTGGCTGGCGCAGGGGGTGATGACCAGCACGGGCTGCGGCGCTGCCAGCACGCGTACCAGCGAGCCGTCTTCGGCCACCAGCACGTCGCCGCCGCGCACCAGCGTGCCGCGCGGAAGGAAGATGCCCAGCGCACGCCCGGCGGAATCCTGGGCGGCGAATCGGCTTTTCTGGCGCACGTCCCAGTCCAGCTCGACGGTGGGGGCCCGCTTGAGCAGGGCGGGCGCGAGGCCCTGGCCCTGGGGGATGAGTTTGGAGGCTTGGAGCATTCAGAACAAAAAGTAGCGCTGCGCCAGGGGCAGCACGGTGGCGGGCTCGCAGGTGAGCAGCTGGCCGTCGGCGCGCACGGTGTAGGTCTGCGCGTCCACTTCCATTTTGGGGGTGTAGTGGTTGTGCACCATGTGCTGTTTGCGCACGCCGCGAATATTGCGCACGGCGGAGAGCGGCTTGGCCAGGCCGTAGCGCTCGCCAATGCCGGCATGCAAACCGGCCTGCGAGACGAAGGTGAGCGAGGTGCGGGCCACAGCGCCGCCAAACGCGCCGAACATGGGCCGGTAGTGCACGGGCTGCGGCGTGGGGATGGAGGCGTTGGGGTCGCCCATGGCGGCCAGGGCGATCATGCCGCCCTTGAGGATGAGCGCGGGCTTGACGCCGAAGAAGGCGGGCTTCCAGACCACGATGTCGGCCCACTTGCCCACCTCCAGCGATCCCACATCGTGGCTGATGCCGTGGGCAATGGCGGGGTTGATGGTGTACTTGGCCACGTAGCGCTTGATGCGCGTGTTGTCGTTGCGCGCCGTGTCGCCCTGCAGGCTGCCGCGCTGCGCTTTCATCTTGTGCGCGGTCTGCCAGGTGCGCAGGATGACCTCGCCCACGCGGCCCATGGCCTGGCTGTCGCTGCTCATCATGCTGATGGCGCCCAGGTCGTGCAGGATGTCCTCGGCGGCGATGGTCTCCTTGCGGATGCGGCTCTCGGCAAAAGCCAGGTCTTCGGCAATGGAGGCATCGAGGTGGTGGCACACCATGAGCATGTCCACATGCTCGTCCAGCGTGTTGCGCGTGTAGGGCATGGTGGGGTTGGTGGAGCTGGGCAAAAAGTTGGCCTCGCCCACGACGCGCAGGATGTCGGGCGCGTGGCCGCCGCCCGCGCCCTCGGTGTGGAAGGCGCAGATGCCGCGCCCGCCCACGGCGGCAATGGTGTTCTCGACAAAGCCGCTTTCGTTCAGCGTGTCGGAGTGGATGGCGACCTGGGTGTCGGTTTCCTCGGCCACGTCCAGGCAGTTGCTGATGGCGGCGGGCGTGGTGCCCCAGTCCTCGTGGAGCTTCAGGCCGATGGCGCCCGCGCCGATCTGCTCGCGCAGCGCGCCGGGCAGGCTGGCGTTGCCCTTGCCGAGAAAGCCCAGGTTCATCGGGAAGGCGTCGGCCGCCTGCAGCATGCGTTCCATGTGCCAGGGGCCGGGCGTGCAGGTGGTGGCCAGCGTGCCGGTGGCCGGGCCCGTGCCGCCGCCCAGCATGGTGGTGATGCCCGAGGCCAGCGCCTCTTCGATCTGCTGCGGGCAGATGAAGTGGATGTGGCTGTCGATGCCGCCGGCCGTGACGATGTGGCCTTCGCAGCTGATGACCTCGGTGCCCGGGCCGATGACGATGTCCACGCCCGGCTGCGTGTCGGGGTTGCCGGCCTTGCCAATGGCGGCGATGCGCCCGCCCGCGAGGCCGATGTCGGCCTTGACGATGCCCCAGTGGTCGACGATGAGCGCGTTGGTCAGCACCGTGTCCACGGCCCCTTCGGCACGCGTGCGCTGGCTTTGCGCCATGCCGTCGCGGATGGTCTTGCCGCCGCCGAACTTCACTTCCTCGCCATGGCTGCCTGCGCGCAGCGTGTAGTCGGCCTCGACCTCCAGCAGCAGGCCGGTGTCGGCCAGGCGCAGGCGGTCGCCCGCGGTGGGGCCGAACATTTCGGCGTAGGCGCGTCGTCCAATGGTTGCCATGGTGGGGGTGCTCCGCGAGAACTCGTTACTATGTTTTTGATAGCTTCTGGCGCTTATCCATCAAGCGCTAGAGGCCAATTTGGCTTGAAATCAATTTACAGCGCGCCCTGCGTCAGGCCCTGAAAGCCGAACACGCGGCGGTCGCCCGCGTAATCCACCAGCTCCACGGTGCGCTCCTGGCCGGGCTCGAAGCGCACGGCGGTGCCTGACGCAATGTTCAGCCGCATGCCGCGCGCGGCGGTGCGGTCAAAGCCCAGGGCGTTGTTGGTTTCGGCAAAGTGGTAGTGCGAGCCCACCTGGATAGGCCGGTCGCCCGTGTTGCGCACGACCATCGTGAGGGTACGGCGGCCAGTGTTGAGCGCGTGTTCGCCGGGTTCGGTGAAGAGTTCGCCTGGGGTCATGGTCGGTTGTCCATGGAGGGGGTTGCTGTCATCACGCCACCTGCAGCAGCAGCGCACCACCGAACGCGGCCACGGCCGCACCGGCCACCCGCGCCAGCCACACCTGGCGGTGGCGCAGCGCCCAACCTGCGGCCAGCCCCGCGCCATGCAGCAGCACCGTGGCGGCCAGCATGCCTGCCAGGGTCTGCCAGGCGCTGCCGCTGCCCGCCAGCTCGACGCCGTGGGCCACGCCATGGAACACGGCAAACACCCCCACGCCCAGCGCTGCCAGCAGGCCGGGCACGCGCAGGCGCGAAACGACGAGCAGACCGGTGACCAGCAGCGAGGCGGCAATCATCGGCTCCACCGCAGGCAGGGCCACGCCCTGAAGGCCCAGCACGGCGCCCGCCAGCAGCATGGCCGCAAAGCCCACGGGGCCCCACAGCAGTTCGCGCCCGGCGCTGCGTGCGGCCAGGGCGCTCCACAGGCCCACGGCCACCATGGCGGCTAGGTGGTCCAGGCCAAACAGGGGGTGGGCAAAGCCGCTCAGAAAACTGTTGTGGATGTGGGATTCAGCGCCTGTATGGGCGCTGGAGCCCGTACTGATTGCGGTAATAGCTATAAAAAAAGTAGCGAATTTGATGCGGGAGAGATTCATGCGAAAGGACTCCTGAAAGAAAAAAACTGGCGTGGTCTCGGCCAGGGGCCGCTGCGCAAGGGCCGCCGATCCGCGCAGGGGGTGTTCATAGGATCGGCTGGTGCACGGTGACGAGCTTGGTGCCGTCGGGGAAAGTGGCCTCGACCTGGATGTCCGGAATCATCTCGGCGATGCCCTCCATCACGTCGGCGCGGGTCAGCACGGTGCGGCCCTCGCTCATGAGTTGCGCCACGGTCTTGCCGTCGCGCGCGCCTTCCATCACGGCGGCGCTGATCAGCGCCACGGCCTCGGGGTGGTTGAGCTTCAGGCCCCGGGCCTTGCGGCGCTCGGCCAGCAGGGCGGCGGTGAAGATCAGCAGCTTGTCTTTCTCGCGAGGAGTCAGTTCCATTTCGTTTCACTCAAAGCAGGGGTCAATGGCTCGCCCGGCCGCATAAGCGGTCGAACGCGAGGGGTTCGTTCCATGGTGTACCGGGTGAGCAAGTGGAAGCGAATCCATCATAGGCAGCAAGCCCCGTGCCCGCCATACGCCAGAGGGCGAAGGTGCGCGGGAGGGAAAGGCAAACCGTGGCATGGAAACTGCACTTGAAAGGGCTGCCGCCGCCTCCAGCCCATGTCCCCCTCCACCGCCTCCCTCGCACCGCCCGACGCGTCACCGGCCCCAGCGCTGGGGCAGGACGCTGGCGCCCAGGCGCCGCAGCAGGTGGTGAAGGTGCGGCGCGACTACAACAGCTGGGTGGCCACCGAGACCATGGAGGACTACGCCCTGCGCTACACACCGCAGCGCTTTCGCAAGTGGTCTTCGTTCCGTGTGGCCAACACGGCGTTTGGCGCGGCGTCGTTCCTGATATTGGAGGCGGTGGGCGCCACGCTGCTGGTGCAGTACGGCTTCATCAACGCCTTCTGGGCCATCGTGGTCACGGGGCTCATCATCTTTCTGGCGGGGCTGCCCATCAGCGTGTATGCGGCGCGCTACGGGGTGGACATGGACCTGCTCACGCGCGGTGCGGGCTTTGGCTACATCGGCTCCACGCTCACCTCGCTCATCTACGCCTCGTTCACCTTCATCTTCTTCGCGCTGGAGGCCGCCGTGATGGCCTATGCGCTGGAGCTGGCGCTGGACATCCCGCCCACCTGGGGCTACCTGGTGTGTGCCGTGGTGGTGGTGCCGCTGGTCACGCACGGGGTGTCGGTCATCAGCCGCCTGCAGGTGTGGACGCAGCCGCTGTGGCTGGTGATGCTGGTGGTGCCGTTTGCCTACGTGCTGGTGCGCGATCCTGGTGCGTTCGCGGGCGTCGTGCACTATGGTGGCGAATCGGGGCAGGGTGCGCGCTTCGAGTTGCCCCTGTTTGGTGCGGCGCTCACGGTGGGCATTGCGCTCATCACGCAGATGGGCGAGCAGGCCGACTACCTGCGCTTCATGCCCGCCTGCACACCGGCCACGCGCGGGCGCTGGTGGCTGGGGGTGCTGGCGGGCGGGCCGGGCTGGGTGGTGCTGGGCGTGCTCAAGATGCTGGGCGGCGCGCTGCTGGCCTGGCTGGCCATCACGCACATGGTGCCCGTGGAGCGCGCGGTGGACCCGAACCAGATGTACCTGGTGGCGTATGAATATGTCTTCCCGCACTACGGCTGGGCGGTGGCGGCCACGGCGCTGTTTGTGGTGGTGTCGCAGATGAAGATCAACGTGACGAATGCCTACGCGGGCTCGCTGGCGTGGAGCAACTTCTTCTCGCGCCTCACGCACAGCCACCCGGGGCGGGTGGTGTGGGTGGTGTTCAATACGCTGATCGCCTTCATGCTGATGGAGATGAACGTGTTCCGCGCCATGGGCGAGGTGCTGGGGCTGTATTCCAACATCGCCATCGCCTGGATCATGGCCGTGGTGGCCGACCTGGTCATCAACAAGCCGCTGGGCCTGTCGCCCAAGGGTATCGAGTTCAAGCGTGCGCACCTGTACGACATCAACCCGGTGGGCGTGGGGGCGATGGCGCTGGCGTCCGTCGTGTCCATCAGCGCGCACCTGGGGTTGTTTGGCCCGCTGCCGCAGGCGTTCTCGGCGGTGATCGCCATGGCGGTAGCGTTCGTCACGGCGCCCATCATTGCCTGGGCCACGCGGGGCAAGTATTACATCGCACGGAAGAGCGAACCCGTGGCCGTGCCCATGCAAGGCCCCGTGCCCGGCGCCCGGGCGGCCGACCTGGGCAGCTACCAGCGCCCCACGGTGCAGCGCTGCGTGGTCTGCGAGCGCGAGTACGAGGCGCCCGACATGGCCCAGTGCCCCGCCTACCGCGGTGCCATCTGCTCGCTGTGCTGCACGCTGGACGCGCGCTGCGGCGACCTGTGCAAGCCGCACGCGAGCATGGCCGTGCAATGGTCGGCAGCGCTGCGCTGGGTGCTGCCGCGCGCCATCTGGCGCTACCTGGACACGGGCCTGGGCCACTTCCTGCTGCTGATGCTGGTGATTGCGCCGCTGCTGGCGGCCGTGATGGGGCTGCTCTACCACCAGGAGCTGAACACCATTGCCCAGGCCATGACCGATACCGAGGTGATGGCCGCCCCCGAGGTGGCGCTGCGCTCGGGCCTGCTCAAGGCCTATCTCGCGCTGCTCGTGATCTCGGGCATCGTGGCCTGGTGGCTGGTGCTGGCGCACAAAAGCCGCCAGGTGGCGCAAGAAGAGTCCAACCGCCAGACGGGCCTGCTGGTGCGCGAGATCGCACTGCACCGCCAGACCGACGAAGCCCTGCAGACTGCGCGCCGCGTGGCCGAGCAGGCGCAGCAGGCCGCCGAGCAGGCCAACCAGGCCAAGAGCCGCTACATCAGCGCCATCAGCCACGAGATCCGCACGCCGCTCAACTCCATCCTGGGCTACGCGCAGCTGATGGGCGAGGATGCGGGCGTGCCGCCGCACCGCAAGCAGGCGGTGCATGTGATCCGGCGCGGGGGCGAGCATTTGCTGTCGCTGATTGAAGGCACGCTCGACATCGCACGCATCGAATCCGGCAAGCTCACGCTCGATGTCGCGCCCATGCGCTTTGCCGACGGCCTGCACGAGATGGCCGCGCTGTTCGAGCTGCAGGCCGCCGCCAAGGGCCTGGCGTTCACGTTCGATGTGCAGGGGGTGATCCCGGAGGTGGTGCGTGCCGACGACAAGCGCCTGCGCCAGATCCTCATCAACCTGCTGGGCAATGCCGTCAAGTTCACCGCGCAGGGCACCGTCACGCTGCGCGTGCGCCATGCGCGCGAGATGGCGCGCATCGAGGTGCAGGACACGGGGCCGGGTCTGACGCCGGGCGAGATCGAGCGCATCTTCGAGCCTTTTGCGCGCGGCGGTTCGGCCGGTGCGCCCTCGGCCCCCGGCGCGGGCCTGGGGCTGACCATTGCACGGATGCTCACTGCGCTCATGGGTGGCGAGCTGACGGTGAGCAGCACTCCGGGTGTGGGTTCGGTGTTCCACGTCAAGCTGTTCTTGCCCGAGGTGCATGCCGAGGCCCTGGGCAAGGCCGCAGCACCCGTGGCCGTGCAGGCCCGGCGGGCGCGCAAGGGCTACATGGGCGAGCGCCGCCGCATCCTGGTGGTGGACAACGAAGAGCCCGACCGCGAGCTGCTGGTGCAACTGCTCGAACCCCTGGGCTTCGAGCTGCGCCAGGCCGCCAGCGGCCACGATGCGCTGGACCTGCTGGCCACGGGCTACCGCCCGCATGCGATCTTCATGGATCTGGCCATGCCCGGCATTGACGGGTGGGAAACCTTGCGGCGGGTGCGGCAGATGCATCTGCCCAACGTCCAGTGCGCCATCGTCTCCGCCAATGCGTTCGACAAGGCGCTGGACAACGATGTGGACATCCGCCCCGAGGACTTCATCGTCAAACCCGTGCGCCACACCGAGCTGCTGGACTGGCTGGAGCGCCGCCTGGGGCTGCAGTGGTGGTACGAGGGTGATGCGCTGGCACCGCCCACTGCACCACCGCCCCCGCACCCGGCACCTGCCGCGCCAGAGCCGCTGAATTACCCCGACGCCGCTGCCCTGGCCGCGCTGGCGCAGGCCGTGGCGCTGGGCTACTACCGGGGCATCCTCAACACCCTGGACGAGATCGAGCGCCGCCAGCCCGCGCACCAGGCCTTTGTGCACACCATGCGCCAGCTGGCGCGCGAGTTCCAGTTCGACGCCATGGGCCAGATTCTGGAGCAGGCCCCCTCGTGATGATGACCACTCCCCCCCATGACCGCGACCTTGCCACCCCCCACCCCAGCTCCCCCCGTGTTGGACCGCAGCGACAGCGACGTGGTGCTGATCGTGGACGACGTGCCCGACAACCTGGCCGTGCTGCACGACGCGCTCGACGAATCGGGCTACACCGTGCTGGTGGCCACGCACGGCGAGGCCGCACTGCAGCGCGCCGCGCAGGCACTGCCCGACGTTGTTTTGCTTGACGCCATGATGCCCGGCATGGACGGTTTTGAAGTCGCCCGGCGCCTCAAGGCATCGCCCGCCACGGCGCACATCCCCATCATCTTCATGACCGGCCTGACGGAAACGGAGCACCTGGTGGCCGCGCTGGATGCGGGTGGGGTGGACTACGTCACCAAGCCCATCAAGCCGCGCGAGGTGATGGCGCGCATGCTGGTGCACCTGGGCGCGGCCCGCCGGGCGCGGCAGGACGCCCGCCAGGCGCGCGAGGCGCGCAACGCGCTCGACGCCTTCGGCTACGCCAGCATCACCGTGCGCACGGCCGACGGCCGCATCGTCTGGCAGACGCCGCTCGCGCGCGAGCTGCTGCAGGCCTACTTCGGCGACCTCGGCCCCTGGGCGCCCGCGCCCGTGCAGACCTGGCTGCGCCGCCATGTGCTGGCCGGGCACGGGGCCGAGCCGCTGGGCGAGCCGCCGCGCCTGGCCGTGGAGCAGGGCGCGCGGCGCCTGACCTTCCGCCTGCACCAGCAGGCCGGTGACAGCGAGGGCGGGGGCGACTGGCTCATCGTGATGCGCGAGGTGTCCGACGCCAAGGTCATCGAGTCCATGAGCCTGGCGTTCAAGCTCACCGCGCGCGAGGCCGAGGTGCTGTACTGGGTGGTCAAAGGCAAGATCAACCGCGACATCGGCGACATCCTGGGCGCCAGCCCGGCCACCGTGAAGAAGCACCTGGAGCGCGTGTTCGCCAAGCTGGGCGTGGAAACGCGCACCGCTGCCGCTGCCATGGCGCTGGCTCGCCTGCGCCAGCTGCACCCGCAGTTCGAAGGCTGAGTTTCCTCACCGGCATACGCCACCCGGCGTATTTTCGCGGCGCGGCCTGATCTCCAGAATCCATTCCATCGACCGATCAAAGCCTCTTCCGGGGCCATCGGGCGAAGCGGTTTGAAACCCCCCACTGGAGAAGCCCTCATGCAACGTCGTTATTCCCTCAAGGCCCTCGCGGCCCTTGCCACGCTCGCCGGCCTGTCCGCACTGCCCGCCCACGCGCAGGACACCATCAAGGTCGGCATCCTGCACAGCCTGTCGGGCACCATGGCCATCTCGGAAACCGTGTTGAAAGACACCGTGCTGATGGCCATTGACGAGATCAACGCCAAGGGCGGTGTGCTGGGCAAGAAGCTTGAACCCGTGGTGGTCGACCCGGCCTCCAACTGGCCCCTGTTCGCTGAAAAAACCAAGCAGCTGCTCGGCCAGGACAAGGTTTCGGTCATCTTTGGCTGCTGGACCTCGGTGTCGCGCAAGTCGGTGCTGCCCGTGGTGGAAGAAATGAACGGCCTGCTGTTCTACCCCGTGCAGTACGAGGGCGAAGAGCTGTCCAAGAACGTGTTCTACACCGGCGCCGCGCCCAACCAGCAGGCCATCCCTGCGGTGGACTACCTGATGAGCAAGGACGGCGGCGCGGCCAAGCGCTGGGTGCTGCTGGGCACCGACTATGTCTACCCCCGCACCACCAACAAGATCCTGCGCGCCTACCTCAAGTCCAAGGGCGTGAAAGATTCCGACATCGACGAGAAGTACACCCCCTTCGGCCACAGCGACTACCAGACCATCGTGGCCGACATCAAGAAGTTCAGCCAGGGCGGAAAGACGGCGGTGGTGTCCACCATCAACGGCGACTCCAACGTGCCCTTCTACAAGGAACTGGGCAACGCGGGTCTGAAGGCCAAGGACGTGCCGGTGGTTGCATTCAGCGTGGGTGAAGAAGAACTGCGCGGCGTGGACACCAAGCCCCTGGTGGGTCACCTGGCAGCGTGGAACTACTTCCAGTCCATCAAGAGCCCCGAGAACACCGCCTTCATGAAGAAGTGGGCCGACTACGCCAAGGCCAAGAACATCGCCGGCCACAAGGACAAGCCACTCACCAACGACCCCATGGAAGCCACCTACATCGGCGTGAACATGTGGAAGCAGGCCGTCGAGAAGGCCAAGAGCACCGACGTGGACAAGGTCATTGCCGCCATGGCCGGACAGACTTTCAAGGCACCGTCGGGCATCGTGAGCAAGATGGACGAAAAGAACCACCACCTGCACAAGAGCGTGTTCATCGGCGAAATCAAGGCCGACGGCCAGTTCAACGTGGTGTGGAAGACGCCCGGCCCGGTCAAGGCCAAGCCCTGGTCTCCCTTCATCGAAGGCAACGACAAGAAGAAGGACGAGCCCGAAAAAATGTGAGCACCCCCGGCGTTCGGAACACCCCCCTGAGGCGCTAGCGCGCCTTCACCCCCTCTCTCGATTCGCTGTGCGATTCGGGAGGGGGGACGCCGCCAGCGCGGCGGGGCGGCCCTTGCGCGGCGGCCCTCGCTATTAGATCGCGCGGGCTCTGCGGCCCACTGCTTTTTCAAACGACCTTCGTCATGTTTGTTTCCCTCTTTTCTCGCCTGATCGCCTGTCTGCTGCTCTGTGCCGCAGCACAGGCGCACGCGCTCACGGCCGAGGCGGCGCGGGCCATGGCGGCGGGCGATACCGATGAGCGCATCGCCGCGCTGCAGGCGGCCATCGCCACGCCCGACGAGGCCACCGTGGCCTTCATCCGCGCCATGGCCGACGACGCGGTGAAGATCGCGGGTGATCGCGTCATCGTCATTCAGAACGACAAAGGCGTGGACCCGGTGAGCGGCAGCGAAGTGCCCGTACCGGAGGATGCCGAAGACATCGTCAACAACAACCGCATGCGCGGCGAGTTCGACACGGCGCTCGCCTCGCTGCAACTCATGTCCGCCGACATCGCCGAGCGGCGCAAGGCCATCGACGCCCTGCGCGAAGAGACCGATGAGGCACGCCTGCCGCTGATCGAGAAGGCGCTGGCCGCCGAGCAGGACGCCGCGCTCAAGGCGCGCCTCGAAAGCATCCGTGCGCGCATCCTTGTCAGCAGCAGCGAGGCGGCCAAGCGCCTGTCCGCCGCGCAACACCTGGCCGCCAGCGGCAACCCTGCCACGCGCACCGTGCTGCTGGAGCAGCTGCGCGGCGAGGAAGATCCCCAGGTCAAGGCCGCCCTGCAGGCCGCGCTCAAGAGCGTGGAAGAACGCCTGCAGTGGGGCGAGCGCCTGGCGGCCATGTTCTCGGGCATCAGCCTGGGCTCCATCCTGCTCTTGGTGGCGCTGGGCCTGGCCATCACCTATGGCCTGATGGGCGTGATCAACATGGCCCATGGTGAGCTGATGATGATCGGCGCCTACGCCACCTACGTCATGCAGGGCGTGTTCCAGCGCTACTTTCCGGGTGCGTTCGACTGGTACCTGGTCGCGGCCGTGCCCGCCGCCTTCCTGGCCTCTGCCCTCATGGGCGCGGTGCTGGAGCGCGGCGTGATCCGCTTCCTCTACGGCCGCCCGCTGGAGACGCTGCTGGCCACCTGGGGTATCAGCCTGGTGCTGCAGCAACTGGTGCGCAGCGTGTTCGGCGCGCAGAACGTGGGCGTGGAAAACCCCGCGTGGATGAGCGGCGGCGTGCAGCTCATGGAGAACCTGCAACTGCCCTGGAACCGCGTGATCATCGTGGCCTTTGCGCTGGCGGTGCTGGGCGGCGTAGCCTTTCTCATCAGCAAGACACGGCTGGGCCTGTTCGTGCGCGGCGTCACGCAGAACCGCCCCATCGCCTCGTGCATGGGGGTGAACACCGCCCGCGTGGACACCTATGCGTTTGCACTCGGCTCGGGCATCGCCGGCCTGGCGGGCTGCGCCCTCAGCCAGGTGGGCAACGTGGGCCCGGACCTGGGCCAGGGCTATATCGTGGACTCGTTCATGGTGGTGGTGCTGGGCGGCGTGGGCCAGCTCGCGGGCACTGTGTATGCCGCCCTGGGCCTGGGTGTGCTCAACAAGTTCCTCGAAGGCTGGACGGGCGCCGTTCTGGCCAAGATCGCCGTGCTGGTGTTCATCATCATCTTCATCCAGAAGCGGCCGCAGGGCATTTTTGCGGTCAAGGGGCGTACCGCTGATTGAGCGGATCGAGACAGAACATGACGACTACGCCTACTTCCTCCTCCATCCAACTGCCTGCACCCGCACCCCTGCTCACGCGCGGCGGCTGGTCGGCCTTCATCCTGGCGCTCATCGTGGTGTGCGCCGTGGCGCCTGTGCTCAACCTGTGGGTGCCCGCAGGCAGCGCATTCCACCTCAGCGACTACGCCGTGGCGCTGCTCGGCAAGATCATGTGCTACGCCATCTGCGCGCTGGCCATGGACCTGATCTGGGGCTACACCGGCATCCTGAGCCTGGGCCACGGCCTGTTCTTTGCGCTGGGCGGCTACGTGATGGGCATGTACCTCATGCGCCAGATCGGCCGCGACGGCAACTACCAGAGCGACCTGCCCGACTTCATGGTGTTCCTCGACTGGAAGGAACTGCCCTGGCACTGGGCACTGTCCGACAGCTTCATCGCCACGCTGATCCTCATCGTGGCCGTGCCCGGGGTGATTGCCTTTGTGTTCGGCTACTTCGCGTTCCGCTCGCGCATCAAGGGCGTGTACTTCTCCATCATCACCCAGGCCATGACCTATGCGGCCATGCTGCTGTTCTTCCGCAACGAGACGGGCTTTGGCGGCAATAACGGCTTTACCGACTTCAAGCGCATCCTGGGCATGCCCATTGCCACGCAGAACATGCGCATGCTGCTCTTTGTGCTCACCGGGCTGGCGTTGCTGGGCTTCTTCCTGCTGGCCCGCTGGCTGGTGCGCAGCAAGTTTGGCCGTGTGCTGCAGGCCGTGCGCGATGCGGAGAGCCGCGTCATGTTCTCGGGCTATTCGCCGCTGCCCTACAAGCTCACCATCTGGACCATCAGCGCCATGATGTGTGGCGTGGCGGGCGCCCTGTATGTGCCCCAGGTCGGCATCATCAACCCTGGCGAGATGAGCGCCGCCAACTCCATCGAGATCGCCGTGTGGGCGGCCGTGGGCGGCCGCGCCACGCTGATCGGGCCTATCGCGGGCGCCTTCATCGTCAACGGTGCCAAGAGCTGGCTCACGGTGACGGCGCCGGAGTTCTGGCTGTACTTCCTGGGCGCCTTGTTCATTGCCGTTACGCTGTTTCTGCCCGATGGTGTGGTCGGTCTGGTGAAGAAGCTGATGAAGAAAAAGGGAGCCGCGCAATGACGCCCGACCTGATGGACGAAGGCGCGCGGCGCTTGCAGAAGACGCGGGCGTCCGTGGCCACCGGCCAGACGGAGTCCGGCGGCCGCGCGGCCGGCTTCTCGCGCGTGGCGGTGCCGGGTGAGGTGGACGTGACCCACGGCCGCATCCTGTACCTCGAAGACGTGAACGTGAGCTTCGACGGCTTCAAGGCCATCAACGGCCTGAGCCTGGACATCGCACCCGGCGAGCTGCGCTGCATCATCGGCCCCAATGGTGCGGGCAAGACCACGATGATGGACATCATCACCGGCAAGACGCGCCCGGACAGCGGCACCGTGTTCTTCGGTAGCACCATCGACCTGTTGCGCCACAACGAGCCCGAGATCGCCAGCCTGGGGATAGGCCGCAAGTTCCAGAAGCCCACGGTGTTCGAGCAGCTCAGCGTGTTCGAGAACCTGGAGCTGGCGCTCAAGACCCACAAGGGGGTGCAGTCCAGCCTGTTCTTCCGGCTCGATTCCGCGCAGTCGGACCGTCTGGCCGAGGTGCTGCACACCATCCACCTGGCGGGCAGCGTGGCGCGCATGGCAGGCACCCTGAGCCATGGGCAGAAGCAGTGGCTGGAGATCGGCATGCTGCTGATGCAGAACCCGAAGTTGTTGTTGCTGGATGAGCCGGTGGCGGGGATGACGGATGAAGAGACAGCGCGCACGGCAGAGCTGTTCCTGACGCTCAAGGGCAAGCACTCGCTGATGGTGGTGGAGCACGACATGGGCTTCATCCGCACGATCTCCGAGAAGGTGACGGTGCTGTGCGACGGTTCGGTGCTGGCTGAAGGGACGCTGGACCAGGTGCAGGCGGATGAGCGGGTGATTGAGGTTTATCTGGGGCGGTAATGGTGGTTTTTGGCCCTGGCTCTTATGAACTTGTGAGCGTCAGCTATCCGTTCGGGCTGAGCTTGTCGAAGCCTGGGCGCCTGTTGTCCGTTCTGAAGGAGCCTGTTGAAGCCTTGGCGTGCTGGTTTGGAAGGCGTGCTGGGGTTGAAGACGGAGGCCGGGTTGTCGCCCCGGCAGGCGACTCACTTTCTTTTGCTTCGCCAAAAGAAAGTAAGCAAAGAAAAGGCGCCCCCCAGTCTGCGACCCCTGCGCTGCGCTACGGGGCAAACCTGCGGCGGGGCGGTTGCGGGGTGCGCCGCAGAACTCACTGCGCGCTTTCAGCGCTCCGTTCGGACAACTGCGGCGAGTCAGTTCACGAAGCATGGGCGCTTCGACGCCCATGCCACCCCACAACCGCCCCGCCGCAGGCGCAGCCAGCAGGGGGTTGGGCAGCCGAACATCCAAGCAGCCACACGGGCCATTGCTGCGCTCGGCCCCATATCGCGGGCGCAAGCGCCTCGCGCTGCGCAGGCGCGGCCGAGCGCAGCGCAGCGAAGCGGAGGGACGCAGCGTGTAGGGTCGCCCTTTCTTTGGTGAATTTCTTTCGGCGACGCGAAAGAAAGTTACTCGCATGCCGGGCGACTCCCGGCCTCCGCCCTCAACCCATGCGCGTGGCAACCATAGCCAAACCAGGCCTGACCAGGCCTGACCAGGCTCAGGCCAAATCGCCCAGAATCCATCTAATGCTATAAAAATAATAGCTTCTAGCGCTTGATGAATAAGCGCTAGAAGTCAAAAACTCTCAAAGTACCACCATGCTCACCGTCCAAAACATCAACCAGTACTACGGCGGCTCCCACATCCTGCGCGACGTGAGCCTCACCGCCGCCCCCGGCAAGGTCACCGTGCTGCTCGGCCGCAACGGCGTGGGCAAGACCACCCTGCTCAAGAGCCTCATGGGCCTCGTGCCCATCAAAAGCGGTGCCATCACGTTCGACGGCCAGCCCATCGACCAGGCCCCGCCCTACGACCGCGCCCGCGCCGGCATCGGCTTCGTGCCCCAGGGCCGCGAGATCTTCGGCCGCCTTACCGTGGAAGAGAACTTGCGCATGGGCCTGGCGTACAAAAGTGGCGCTACCCCCGTGCCGCCGCACCTGTACGAGCTGTTCCCCGTGCTGCGGCAGATGCTGGGCCGGCGCGGTGGCGACCTCTCGGGCGGGCAGCAGCAGCAACTGGCCATCGCGCGCGCGCTGGCGCCGGGGCCGCGCCTGTTGATCCTGGACGAACCCACCGAAGGCATCCAGCCCAGCATCATCAAGGACATCGGCCGCGTGATCCGCCAGCTCGCCGATGGCGGCATGGCCGTGCTGCTGTGCGAGCAGTACTACGACTTTGCCGAGGAACTGGCCGACGACTACCTGGTGATGGAGCGGGGCGAAGTGGTGGCGCGCGGGCCGGGGGAGGAAATGGCGCGCAAGGGCATCCGGCAGCTGGTGGCCATCTGACCGGGGCGCGGGCCCCGGCTCACATCGCCCAGATGCGCGGTGGCGTGGCGGGCAAGCCCCACAGCTGCGCGCGCCAGGCGCTCCACACCTGGCGCAGCAGCTGCATGGCGGGCTCCACCTGCGGCGCCAGCACGCGCAGCACCACCAGGCGGCCGTCGGGGCTGGTGGCGCCCGCGCTGGCGCGCAGGGCGTGGGTGTCCAGCACGGCGCGCGCGGTGTCGAGCGCGGCCTCGCGCCGGGCGCGCTCCAGCGGCGTGCCCGCCACAAAGAACAGGCTGGCCAGGCAATGCTGCCCGGCCAGGCCCAGCGGGCTGTGCAGCAGGCGGCGGTCGGCCGCGTCGATCACGCCGCGCTCCAGCCACAGGCCGGGGACCTCGATGTGCTGCACAAAGCGCCCAGCCTCGAAAGGCTGGCCGGCATGCGGCAGGCCGAGCGCGGTCACGTCCCAGCCCATGCATTCTGCGCCGGGTGCGAGGTCCAGCGTGAGGTGGTTCTCGGCCTGGCAGGCGCTGTAGCACAGGGCTTCGAGCGGCAGCCATTCGAGCCGCGCGCCCGGCGCCAGCGCCAGCCGCGTGCACTGCAGCGCCGAATCGCCATTGGAGCGGTAAAAGCGCGTGGCGCCTGGCGTGGTGACAAGGGCGTGCGCGCCCGGTCCCAGCGTTGCGGAGACGTCCAGTGTGTCGCCCCCCACCAGGCCGCCGGGCGGGTGCACCAGCACGTTGTGGCAGATGCCGCCGCCCTCGGGGTACAGGCTTTGCAGGATGCGCAGCGGGCCGTCGTGCGTGAAGCGCGCCACGGTGCGCTGGTGTTCCAGGGTGTAGTCGACGTGCAGGTGGGCGTGCCAGGGCATGGAAGAAGTCAGTGGCGGGGAAGGGGCAGGGCGTGTTGTTTTCTTTGCTGCATGGCTTGACCGGCAGGGGCTGGCGCCCCTATTCTGGGCAGCTTGATGGGGGAGCGATGTCCATGCCCGAAGAGTCGAACAACGATACCGTGCGCCGCCTGCTGGCGCTGATGGAGCGCGAGACCGGTGCCCCCCCCGGGGCGGCGGTGCAGGCCGAAGTGGCGGCCATTCTCGGCGCGGGGGCGGCCCTGGCCCGCCCCGTGGCCCCGGAGGTGGCCCAGCGCGAGGTCACCATCCTGCTGGCCGACCTGCGCGGCTTTACGGCGCTGTCGGCCACGCGGCCCGCGGGCGAGGTGGTGGCGGCGCTCAACCGCTGCCTGGCGCGCCTGAGCGAGGTGGTGTTCCGCTACCAGGGCACCATCGACAAGTTCACCGGCGAATCCATCATGGTGCTGTTCGGTGCGCCGCAGGCACATGCGGACGACGTGGAGCGCGCCCTGGTCTGCGCCGTCGAGATGCAGCTGGCCATGCGCGACCTGAACCTGGAGCACCTGCGCGAGCGCCTGCCCCAGGTCTATCTGGGCATCGGCATCAACACCGGCATGGTGGTGGCGGGGCGCTTTGGCTCCGACCTGTTCTCGCAGTACACGGTGATCGGCGAAGAGGTGGACCTGGCTTCGCGCATCGAGGCGTTCAGCCTGCGCGGCCAGGTGCTCATGAGCGAGGCCACCTACCAGCGCTGCTGGAAACTGGTGTCGGCCACTGCGCCCATGCAGGTCTACGTGAAGGGCAAGGCCGAGCCCGTGGCCCTGCGCGAGCTGGTGGCCATTCCGGCGCGCAAGCTCAAGGTGCCGCGCCAGGAATTCCGGCGCAGCCACCGCGCCGACACGCATGTGCCCTGCCTGTGCCAACTGGTGCAGGGCGACGATGTGCAGCCGCGCATCATCCACGGCATGATCGTGGACGTGAGCTACCACGGCCTGCAGATGGAGCTGCCCGAGCGCATCGAGCCGGGCAATGTGCTGCAGCTGGAGTTTTCGCTGGCGCTGGTGGACCACCGGGCGGTGGGCGTGTTCGGGCGCATCGTCAAGATCCAGGCCGCCGACGGCCATTGGGTGGCGGGCCTGGAGTTCAGCGAGATCGACGACGAGTCGCGTCAGAAGGTGCAGATGTTCGTGCAGCTGCTCGTGGCGTCGCGCTGAATCCATGCCTCATTCGCTCTGCGAACCCCGGTGCGCCCAGCCGGTGGTGTGCTTCTCGATGACGCTGAACAGTTCGTAGCAGGCCATGGCCATGGCACCCACCACCATCAGGCCGGCAAATGCCAGGCCCATCTGCATGGACGAGCCCGCGCTGATGAGCAGGTAGCCGATGCCCTCGTTGGCGGCCGTCATCTCGCTCACCGTGGTGCCGACGAAGGCCAGCGTGATGGCGACCTTGAGCGAGCCGAAGAAGTAGGGCATGGAGCGCGGCAGGCCCACCTTGGTGAGCACGTCCCAGCGCTTGGCGCCCAGCACGCGCAGCACGTCCTCCAGCTCGGGCTCCAGCGTGGCCAGGCCGGTGGCGATGTTGACCATGATGGGGAAAAAGCTGATGAGGAAGGCCGTGAGAATGGCCGGCCCCACGCCAATGCCGAACCACACCACCAGGATGGGCACGAAGGCCGCCTTGGGCAGCGCGTTGAAGGCCGTCATCAGCGGGTACACGGCGGCGTAGGCCAGGCGCGAGCTGCCGATGACGAAGCCCAGCAGCACGCCCACCACGATGGCGATGCCAAAGCCCGCCATGGTCACCCAGAAGGTGCGCCAGGCGTGGCCTGCGATCACGCCGCCGAACTCCACCAGCTGCACGCCGATGGCCCAGGGGCTGGGAAAGATGAACTCCGACACCTCGAAGGCCCAGCAGACAAACTGCCACAGCACCAGGGTGGCGGCCAGCAGGATCCAGGGAGCCCAGCGTTCGGTGCGCTTGCGTTGCGATGGGGTCATGGCGTGGGCTCCGGCGCGGTGGGCAAATGGGGCGCGGGCTTGCCGCCGGGCGAGCGCACGGCGCCGATGTGGCCGCGCAGCTCGTGCACGATGGCGGAGAACTCCGGCGTGTAAGTCACTTCGAGGTCGCGCGGGCGCGGCAGATCGATCTCGCGGCGCACCACGAAGCGGCCGGGGCTCTTGCTCATCACATACACCGTGTCGGCCAGAAAGACCGACTCGCGCAGGTCGTGCGTGACCAGAATGACGTTGAACTGCTGTTCCATCCACAGGTCGCGCAGGATGCACCACAGCTCCTCGCGCGTGAAGGCGTCGAGCGCGCCGAAGGGCTCGTCGAGCAGCAGCATCTGCGGCTCGTGGATGAGGGCGCGGCAGATGCTGGCGCGTTGCTGCATGCCGCCCGAGAGCTGCCAGGGAAACTTGTCCTCGTAGCCCGCCAGCCCCACCTTGCGCAGCAGGGCGCGGGCGCGCTCCTCGTATTCCTTGCGCTTTTGCTTGAACTGGCCCCGGTGCGGCTCGACAATCTCCAGCGGCAGCAGCACGTTGTCCACCGCCGTGCGCCAGGGCAGCAGCGAGGGCGCCTGGAAGGCCATGCCCGAGATTTTCAGCGGCCCGGTGACCGGCTGGCCGTCGATGCGGATGCTGCCGCGCGAGGGTTTTTTCAGCCCCGTGGCCAGCTTCATGAAGGTGGACTTGCCGCAGCCCGAGGGGCCGACGATGGCGATGAATTCGCCCCGGCGCACCTGCAGATCGATGGCTTCGACCGCGAAGTGGTTTTGCGCCTGCAACTCTTCGTTGTAGGCGAGCCAGACGTCGCGGAAGTCCACGAAGGGGGATTCTTCAGCCTGCATGGATTTCAAGCAAAAAATGCCTCAAGCGCTTATGGATAAAGCGCTGTCAGCTATTGAAAAAGGAGCGCTTACTTCTTTGGCAGGATGGACAGTTCGGCCGCCGTGGGCAGGAAGCCGCCGTTCCACACAGCCTCGGGGTTGACGCGCGTCTTGGTGTTGAAGGCGTCCGACACCTGCGAGGCCATGAGCGACAGGCGTGCGGCGTTGAGCTGGCCGAAGCCGTCGGCACGCGCATCGGGGCTGTTGATGACGGTGTCGATGGCCAGCTGCAGGCGGCGTGTTTCGAGTGCCACGTTGACGATGCCGTCGCGCGCCTTCACATGCTCGATGGACGCGGCCGGGTTGGCCATGACCTCCTTGGCGCCCTTGGCGAAGGCCTGCAGGAAGGCCTTGATGGCGGCCGGGTTCTCCTTGATGAGCTTGGGGCTGGCGATGATGACGTTGCCGTAGAGCTTCACGCCGTTCTCGGCGTAGGGCAGCACCACCACGTCGGCGGCCTTGGCGCCGCGCGCCTCCAGGTTGAGCAGCGAGGTGAAGGTGAAGCCGGTGATGGCGTCCACGTCGCCGCGCACCAGCATGGTCTCGCGCAGCGGCGGGTCCATGGCCGTCCATTGCACGCTGCCCACGTTGTTGGCCTTCTGGAAGATGGGGAAGGCGCGGCGCCCGGCGTCGAACACCGGTGCGCCCAGCTTCTTGCCCGCCAGGTCGGCGGGCTTGGTGATGCCGCTCTTCTTGAGCGCCATCACCGAGGCGGGCGTGTTGTTGTAGACCACCATCACGGCCACGGGCTTGTTCTGCGCGTCGGGGTTGTTGGCGTGGAATTCCATCACGGCCGCCAGGTCGGCGAAGCCCATGTCATAGGTGCCCGAGGCCACGCGCTGCACGGCGCCGCCCGAACCGTTGCCCGCGTCCACCGTCACATCGAGCCCGGCGGCCTTGAAATGCCCCTTGGCCACGGGCAGCAGGAAGAAGGCGGCGGGGCCCTCGAAGCGCCAGTCAAGCTGAAACTTGATGGGCGTGGTCTGCGCGTGCGCCTGGGGCAGCAGGGCGGCGGAGGCAGCCAGGACGGCGGCTTGCAGGAAAGATCGTTTCTTCATGGAGGCTCCAGGTGGAAAAAGCATGGAAGGCGCCGCAGGCACGGCCGTAATGGCCAGGCTGCGAGCAAAAACGATGCCTGCTTTGTCCGCCGAAGCAGCGGGGTGGCGTGACAGGCATGGGAACAGAGTCCCAGCCATTGTTCACCAAAGTGGTGCAGACCGGCATGCAGGCTTACCCGGAATCGGGCGCTGCAAGGCCGGTCTGCGCCGCGCCGCCCGGGCGGGGGCGCGGGGGCTGCGCATTTACCGGGCGCGCGATGCCGCGCTGGCCACGGCCAGGGCCGTCATGTTGAGCACGCGGCGCACCGTGGCGGCCGGCGTGAGGATGTAGGCCGTGGCGGCCGCGCCCATGAGGATGGGGCCCACCGTCACGCCGCCGCTGGTCGTGGTCTTGAGCACGTTGTAGAGGATGTTGGCCGAATCGAGGTTCGGGCAGATCAGCAGGTTGGCCGAGCCGGTGAGGGCCGAGTCCGCCATGTAGGTGGCGCGGATGCCCGGCTCCAGCGCGGCGTCGCCGTGCAGTTCGCCGTCGCACTCGATCTCGGGGTGGCGCGCCACGAACAGGTCGCGCGCCTCGCGCATCTTGCGCGCCGAGGCACGCTTGGACGAGCCGAAGCTTGAATGCGAGAGAAAGGCAACCTTGGCCGGCAGGCCGAAGCGCTGCACCTCCTTGACCGAGTGCCAGGCGATGTCTGCCAGCTGCTCGGCCGTGGGGTTGTCGTTCACGTAGGTGTCGGCGATGAACAGCGGGCCGCGGTCGGTCATGAGCGCGTTGAGCGTGGCGTAGTCGGCCACGCCGGCCGCGTGGCCGATGATGCTGTGGATGCGTTCCAGGTGCGTCTCGAAGGTGCCCACCAGGCCGCAGATCATGGCGTCGGCGTCGCCGAGCTTGACCATCAGCGAGGCAATGATGGTGTTGGAGCGGCGCACGGCGGCCTTGGCCACCTCGGGCGTGGCGCCGTCGCGCTTCATGATCTGGTGGTAGGTCTCCCAGTACTGGCGGAAACGCGGGTCGTCCGAGGGGTCGCAGACCTCCACGTCCACCCCCGGCTGGATGCGCAGCCCGGCCTTGGCGATGCGTGCCGCGATCACGGCGGGGCGGCCGATGAGAATGGGGCGGGCGATGTGGTCGTCCACCGCGTTCTGCGCGGCGCGCAGGGCGCGCTCGTCCTCGCCGTCGGCGTAGGCCACGCGCTTTTGCGCATCGGGCAGGGCCTTGGCGGTATTGATGACCGGGCGCATCAGGATGCCGGTCTGGTAGACAAAGCGCGAGAGGTTCTCCTTGTAGGCCTCCATGTCGGGGATGGGGCGCGTGGCCACGCCGGAATCGGCGGCCGCCTGGGCCACGGCGGGCGCGATCTTGAGGATCAGGCGCGAGTCGAAGGGCTTGGGGATCAGGTAGTCGGGGCCGAAGCTCAGCTCCTGGCCCGCGTAGGCGGCGGCCACCTCGTCGCTGGTCTCGCTCTTGGCCAGGTCGGCGATCTGGCGCACGCAGGCCAGCTTCATGGCCTCGGTGATCTTGGTCGCGCCGCAGTCGAGCGCGCCGCGGAAGATGTAGGGGAAACACAGGACGTTGTTGACCTGGTTGGGGTAGTCCGAGCGGCCCGTGGCGATGATGCAGTCGGGCCGCACGGCCTTGGCCAGCTCGGGACGGATCTCGGGCTCGGGGTTGGCCAGCGCCAGGATGATGGGCTTGGCCGCCATGGTCTTGACCATTTCGGCCGTCAGCACGCCGGGGGCCGAGCAGCCCAGGAACACGTCGGCTCCGTTGACCACATCGGCCAGGGTACGGGCCTCGGTCTTCTGGGCGTAGCGGGCCTTGGATTCGTCGTAGCCGCCGGGGCGGCCTTCGTAGATCACGCCCTTGGAGTCGACCATGTAGACGTTCTCGACCTTCACGCCCAGGCCCACCATCACGTCCACGCAGGCAATGGCGGCGGCGCCCGCACCCGAGACGGCGATCTTCACCGTGGCAATGTCCTTGCCCACCAGCTCCAGGCCGTTGAGCAGCGCGGCGCTGGAGATGATGGCCGTGCCGTGCTGGTCGTCATGGAACACCGGGATGTTCATGCGCTTGGACAGCTCGCGCTCGATGTAGAAGCATTCGGGCGCCTTGATGTCTTCGAGGTTGATGCCGCCCAGCGTGGGCTCCAGGCTGGCGATGATGTCGATCAGCTTGTCGGGGTCGCGCTCGGCCAGTTCGATGTCGAACACATCCACGCCCGCGAACTTCTTGAACAGGCAGCCTTTGCCCTCCATCACCGGTTTGCCCGCCAGCGGGCCGATGTCGCCCAGGCCCAGCACGGCCGTGCCGTTGGTGATGACGCCGACGAGGTTGCCGCGCGAGGTGTAGTCGAACGCCTTGGTGGGGTCGGCCTGGATGTCCAGGCAAGGGTAGGCCACGCCGGGGGAGTAGGCCAGCGACAGGTCGCGCTGGTTCGACAGGGGCTTGGTCGGGGTGACGGAAATCTTGCCCCGGCTGGGGTTGCGGTGGTACTCGCGCGCGGCATCGCGCAGGGCGGCTTCGGCGGCGGACAGTTCTTGGGTCATTCGGAAATCCTCAACGGTGTACGGGTTCAGCGTACTCCAGGGCGGCGGCTTTTGGCGGGAAACTGCACAAAAAAACTGCGCCCCGCCAGTCCCTCGGGCTGGGCGGGGCGGTCACCGACCGGGAGACGTGGCCGTGAAGCGGGCTCTTGGGGCAGCGCAGGTGCGACGCGAGTGGGCGTCGGCCTGGCGTGCGGCGGAGACAGCGGCGGAGGTGTCGCGGCTGGCGCCCTTGAAGAAAACGTTCAGGACCACGGCTGTGATCGAGGCCCGCAGGATACCGGATTCGGCGGGCGCGTGGCTGGAGTGCTGCCTCCAGGGTCACCGCCCGGCGCGCGCCGCGCCGCGCGATCAGGGCGCGGTGTCGCCAGGGGCTCGCGTAAAGCCGAGCGCCTCCAGCTCCGCGGGTGAAAGGTCCAGCTCAGCCACCTCGGGCTGGCGTGCCTCGACGGCGCGGCGCCGCTCATACGAGGTCGGCGGGCCGGCTTCCTGCTGGCGGCGGTCCCGGCCCTGGCGCCGGTCGGTTGCGCTGCGCCGGTCTGTGCCGGTGGAGGGGGGCATTGTGGGTTCGCTCATGTCAATTCCCATGCGGTTGCGCAAGCCAGGGATTGACAGGCACATGCAATCCATGGCTTGCCGTCAGGTTCGGGGAGGGCGTCGCGGCAGGGCGGTTGTGCCGTGCCGAAAGCCAAGTATGCGCTGGGCGCGGGCGGTCTGCAAACACTGGATTGCCAGGGCGCCGGACCGCCTGGCCCGGGGGCAGCGCCGGAGAGGGTGGGCTATGCCAGCAGGTCGCTCAGCGTGCGCGCCACCACCTTGGTGGCGCGGCGCAGATCATCGAGGTCGAGGCGCTCGTCGGCGCGCTTGGCGTGCGATTCGAGCACGGTGCGCGGGCCCGCGCCATAGATCACGCCGGGAATGCCCTGTTGCGCATACAGGCGCACATCGGTGTAGAGCGGGGTACCCACGGCCGGGATGGGCTCGCCGATCACGGCCTTGCCATGCGTCTGCAACGCCTCGACCAGCGGGCGGCTGCCGGGCTGCGGCGTCATGGCATGCGCCAGCAGCAGGCGCCGGATGTCCACCGTGATGCCCGCGCACTCGCCGGCCGCCTGCCCGATGACGCGGCGGATCTCGGCCTCGACCTCGACCGGGTTCTCCTCGGGGATCATGCGGCGGTCGAGCTTGAACGCCACCTTGCCGGGCACCACGTTGGTGTTGGTGCCGCCCTCGATGCGGCCGATGTTGAGGTAGGGGTGCTTGATGCCCGGCACCTGCGAGAGCACCTGCCGGTATTTCTGGTTCTCGGCGTAGAGCGCGTTCATGATGGCCACGGCGCCCTGCAGTGCGTCCACGCCGGTGTGCGGCACGGCGGCGTGGGCCATCTTGCCGTGCACCGTCACTTCCAACTGCAGGCAGCCGTTGTGGGCCGTGACCACTTCGTAGCTGAAGCCCGCCGCGATCAGGAGGTCGGGCTTCGTCAGGCCGTGCTTGAGCAGCCAGCCCGGGCCGAGTTCGCCGCCAAATTCCTCGTCATAGGTGAAATGCAGTTCCACCGCGCCCCGCGTGGGCCGGGCCACGGCTTCGAGCGCGCGCACCGCGAAGGTGAAGCTGGCGAAGTCGCCCTTGCTCACGGCCGTGGCGCGGCCGTAGATCTTGCCGTCCACCACTTCGCCGCCATAGGGGTCGTGCGTCCAGCCCTCGCCGGGCGGCACCACGTCGCCATGGGCGTTGAGCGCGATGGTTTTGCCGCCAGCTCCATACAGGCGGCGCACGATGAGGTTGGTGATCGATTCCATGCCATAGGCCTGCACCTCGGCAGCAGGCACGGCATGCCGTTCGGCCGTGAAGCCAAAGCCTTGCAGCAGTTCTGCCGTGCGTTCGGCGTGCGGCGCGTTGTTGCCGGGGGGCGTGTCGGTGGGCACGCGCACCAGGGCCTGGAGGAAGCGCACCTCCTCGTCGAAATGCTGGTCGATCCAGGCGTCCAGGGCGGTGTAGTGGGTCGTCATGGGGGGCTCCTAGGCGAGTTGGCGCAACAGGTGGCTGAACGCCTCGATGGCCAGCTGGATGTCGTTGTTGGTGGTGGATTCGAGCGGGTTGTGGCTGATGCCTGCGTTCTCGCCGCGCACGAACAGCATGGCCTGGGGCATGATTTCATGCAGCTTCATGGCGTCGTGGCCCGCGCCGCTGGGCATGCGGTGCAGCGGCAGGCCCAGGGCATTGACGGCGCGCTCCCAGCGGTGCTGCCAGTCGTAGGCGCTGGGCGCGGCCGAGGCGCGCATGGCTTCCTCGACAGTGCAGCGCAGGCCCCGGCGTTCGGCGATGCGCTGCAGGCTGGCCAGCACGTCCAGCGCCAGCGCGTCACGCTGCGCGTCGTTGGGGGCGCGCAGGTCCAGGCTGAAATGGCAGCGCCCCGGCACCACGTTGATGGAGCCGCCCGGCACGTTGAGCATGCCCACGGTGGCCACCGAGTCGCCGTCGATGACGGCGCGCTCTTCCAGGTACAGCGCCAGCTCGGCCACGCCCACGGCGGCGTCGCGGCGGCGGTCCATGGGCGTGGTGCCGGCGTGGCTGGCCATGCCCACCATTTCGCCCAGGTAGCGCACGCTGCCGTTGATGGAGGTGACCACGCCCAGCGGCAGGTCGAGTTCGCTCAGCACCGGGCCCTGCTCGATGTGCACCTCGACAAAGCCCAGGTAATGTGCGGGGTTGCGCTTGAGGCCGGGAATGTCCTCGGTGCGCAGGCCTGCCTGCGCCATGGCGGCGCGCAGCGTCGTGCCCTGGGCGTCCTGCTGGTCGAGCCAGGCGGGGTCGAACTGGCCCACCAGGGCGCTGGAGCCGAGAAAGGTGGCCTTGAAGCGCTGGCCCTCTTCCTCGGCGAAGGCGACCACCTCGATGTTGTACGACAGCCGCTTGCCTGCGCGGTGCAGCTCGCGCACGCAGGCCAGGGGCACGAAGATGCCCAGGCGGCCATCGAACATGCCGGCATTGCGCACGGTGTCGTAGTGCGAGCCGGTCAGCAGCGTGCGCATGCCCGGCGTGGCGGCGTGGTAGCGGCCCACCACGTTGCCCACGGCGTCGATGTGGGCCTCGTCGAAGCCGCATTCGATCATGCGCTCGCGGATGCTGCGGGCGCAGGCGCGGTGCGCCTCGGTGAGGTAGGTCACCGCCAGCTGGCCCTTCTCGGCGTAGCCAGGGTCGCTGTGCCGGGCCAGGGCTTCATGCCAGTCCCAGACTTCGTTGCCCAGCACCGGCTCGGCGCCGAACCGGTCGTTCAGCCGCAGCTCGGCGATGCGGTGGATGTTGCGCAGCGCCTCGGCGCGCTCGAAATCGGGGTGGTTGTGCAGCCTGCGGGCAAAGGTGTCGATGATCTGCTGCCGGGTCAGCCCGGTGCCGCGCGGCCCGCGCACCGCCAGGATGAACGGAAAGCCGAAGCGTGCGTTGTAGGCGGTGTTGAGCTGCTGGATGCGCTCGAACTCCTGCGGCGTGCAGTGCGTGAGGCCCGCCGCGCTCTGCTCGTGGGTGGATTCGGCCGTGAGCGTCTGCGCGACCATGGCCTTGCCCGCGAGCTCGGGGTGGGCACGGATCAGGCGCAGCTGTTCTTCGGGTTCGGCATTGCGCACCACCCCGGCCATGACGGATTTGAGGTGTGCCAGCGAGCGCAGCGGGCGCTGCGCCAGGGCCTGGCGGGCGATCCACGGCGAGTGCTCGTAGATGCCTTCCAGCGCCCGGAGCGCGTCGGAGAGGCTGGCGGTGTTGAGTTGATCGATGGTAGGAGCCATGGGTCAGGTCTTGTCGTCGGGGAAGGGGTGGGCCTGCTGCCAGTGGCGGGCGATGTCGATGCGGCGGGCCACCCACACATTCCGGTGCAGCTGGACATGGTCCAGAAAGCGCTGCAGCGCCGTGATGCGCCCGGGGCGCCCCAGCAGGCGGCAGTGCATGCCGATGCTCATCATCTTCGGGCGGGCCAGGCCGGCGGGGTCGCCCTCGGCGTAGAGCGCGTCGAACGTGTCCTTCAGGTACTGGAAGAACGGGTCGGCGTGCGAATAGCCCTGGGGCAGGGCGAAACGCATGTCGTTGCAGTCCAGCGTGTAGGGCACGATGAGCTGGGGCACCACGGTGTCGTCGCTCTTGCGCACCTGCATCCAGAACGGCAGGTCGTCGCCGTAGTAGTCGCTGTCGTAGGCAAAGCCGCCGAAATCGGCCACCAGGCGGCGGGTGTTCGGGCTGTCGCGCCCGGTGTACCAGCCCAGTGCCCTGGTGCCGGTCAGGCGCTTGAGGATGGCCATGGCCTCCTGCATGTGGGCGCGTTCCACGTCCTCGGGCACGTTCTGGTAGTGGATCCACTTGAGGCCATGGCAGGCGATCTCGTGGCCCAGTTCGGTGAAGGCGGCACAGACCTCGGGGTGGCGCTGCAGGGCGGTGGCCACGCCGAACACCGTGAGCGGCAGGCCGCGCTGCTCGAACTCGCGCAGGATGCGCCAGACGCCCGCGCGCGAGCCGTATTCGTAAATGCCCTCCATGCTCATGTGCCGCTCGGGGTAGCTGGCCGGGTTGAACATCTCGGAGAGGAACTGCTCCGAGCCCGCGTCGCCGTGCAGCACGCAGTTTTCGCCGCCTTCCTCGTAGTTCAGCACGAACTGCACGGCGATGCGCGCACCGCCCGGCCAGCGCGCGTGCGGCGGGTGGCGGCCGTGGCCAACGAGGTCGCGCGGGTAGGGGGCAGTGGTGTCGTAGGTCATGGGATGGGCCAGGCAATGAGCGCCGCCGGGGTGTCCGCAGCGTCCATGGCGCGATGATAGAAGGAACCGGCGGAATGCAGGACAGAGTGCATACACTTTGGCTTTTTCTCGGGGCGGCCATGCACGGCGCTCCGGCATCAGGAGACTCCCATGGGCCTGAGTACCCACGTTTTGGACACCATGCACGGCTGCCCCGCCGCAGGCATGGCCGTGGCGCTGTACGCCACCGAGGGCGAGACCGCCACCCTTCTCAAGCGCCTGGTGCTGAACCAGGACGGCCGCACCGACGCTCCGCTGTTCGACAACGCCAGCCTGCGCGCGGGCACCTACCGGCTGCGCTTCGACGTGGCGGGCTACTTCCGCGCGCGCGGTGTGCAGTTGCCCGAGCCCAATTTCCTTGACCAGGTGAGTCTGGACTTCGGCGTTGCCCATGCCGATCAGCACTACCACGTGCCGCTGCTGGTCAGCCCCTGGAGCTATTCCACCTACCGGGGCTCGTGAGGGTGCTATCAATAAAAGAGCTGTTTGCGCTTGTATTCAGGGACATTCAATATGAAAAATATTGGAAAACGCCTGAAATAAAGCGCTTCGTGCTCCTGATTTCAGAGCTGCCCCTCGGTCAGCGTGTCGAGCTGGAAGCGGCCGCTCTGGTCCCACAGCCAGGTGTCGGTGTAGGTGACCTTGCCCATGCGCAGGGGCAGCGGGTAGGGCGCGGCGGCGCGCACGGTGCGCTCGATCTCGGCCACCACCTCGGGTGCATGGCGCGGCGCGCGCAGCCAGTGCACGCGGGTCACGCGGCCCTTGCGGTCAATGTCCACCTCCAGCACGCCGATGGCGTAGAGCTGGGGCGGCAGCTTGCCCTTGAAGATGCGCTCGGCGTTCAGGCCATAGAGGTGGCCGGCGGCATCCTTGCGGTAGTCGCGCGGCGTGCGTGCCTCCGAGGGGGGCGTGGCCAGCGTGGCGGGGCCCAGGGTGCTGGGGGTGTCGCTGCCTTTGCGGCTGTCGGCCGGGAGGGTGCTGACGGGCGAGGATTTGCAGGCCGCCACCAGGGCGGCCACGGCCGCCATCAGGCCGGCCAGCAGCCAGGGGCCGCGCGTCTTGCTGCGTTGGGATGGAATCTGGTCCATGCTGCGGGTGGTGAATTCCGGAAAGGCCGATAGCGTGGCATTTTTGCACCTTTTGCTCCAGGGGCTGGAAACGGCCCCGGCCTGTCTGGTGCGCGTGGAGCGCACCGAGGGCTCGGCGCCGCGCGAACCCGGCGCCTGGATGGCGGTGTTCGCCGGTTCCGAGGTGGGCACCATCGGTGGTGGCCATGTGGAGTTCCAGGCCATCGCCGAGGCGCACCGCCGGCTCGCGGGTGCGTCGGGCGCGGCCGTGCTGCGCTACGCGCTGGGCCCCAGCCTGGGCCAGTGCTGCGGCGGCGTGATGCACCTGCGCTTCGAGCTGGTCACGCTGGCCGACGCCACCCTGCTCGCTACGCGCCTGGCGCCCCGGCGCGCGCCCGTGGCGCTGTTCGGCGGTGGCCATGTGGGCCAGGCGCTGGCGCGCGTGCTGGCGCCGCTGCCCTTTCAGCTCACCTGGATCGACAGCCGCGACGGCATCTTTCCGCCGGATGCGCCGCAGGACGTGGCCTGCGAGCATTCCGAACCCGTGCAGGCCGCCGTGCCCGGCCTGGCGCCCCAGTCGCGCGTGCTCATCATGAGCTTCAGCCATGCCGAGGACCTGGACGTGGTCGCCGCCTGCCTGCGCCGCCAGCGCGAACGCGGCGATCTGCCCTTCATCGGCCTGATCGGCAGCCGCAGCAAGTGGGCCGTCTTCCGCCACCGCCTGCAGGAGCGCGGCTTCGCCGAGGCGGAGCTGGCGCAGGTGACCTGCCCCATCGGCGTGCCCGGCATCGCGGGCAAGGCGCCCGAGGTGATCGCCGTGGCCGTGGCGGCGCAGCTGCTGCAGACCTTGCCGCCCGACGGGCAGGACGATGCCTGATGCGCGGCGGCCCGTTCCGTGCCGCCACCGCGCACGGGTTTTGCATACACTTTGCATCCTTCGGTCGCAGCGGAGCCTTGGCGGTGCACACCGCTTTGGAGCGCGGCCCTTGTCCTGCTCAGAGTGCCCGCCGTGGTGAGCAGCGTTTGGCGTCTTGCCAAGGGTGAATCACATGGAAAGCTACCTTCTCGACTGGGCCAACCTGCTGCTGCGCTGGTTGCACGTCATCACGGCCATCGCCTGGATCGGCTCGTCGTTCTACTTCGTCTTCCTCGACAGCAGCCTCACGCCGCCCGAGGACGAGGACCTGAAAAAACAGGGCGTGAGCGGCGAACTCTGGGCCGTGCACGGCGGGGGCTTCTACCACCCGGTCAAGTTCGCCGTATCGCCGCCCAAGCTCCCCGGGCACCTGCACTGGTTCTACTGGGAGAGCTACAGCACCTGGCTCAGCGGTTTCGCGCTGTTCACCGTGTCCTACCTCTGGAGCGCGGGCACCTACCTGGTGGACAAGTCGCGCATGGACTGGGCGCCGTCCACGGCCGTGGTCGCTGCACTGTCCTTTCTGGTGGTGTTCTGGCTGCTCTACGACGCCATCTGCCGCGCCTTCGGCCAGCGCAAGAGGGGCGACGCCATCGTCGGTGCACTGGTGTTCGTGCTGGTGTGCATCGCCTCGTGGCTGGCCTGCCACTGGTTCGCGGGGCGCGCGGCCTTTTTGCTCGTGGGCGCGATGATGGCCACGGCCATGAGCGCCAACGTGTTCTTCTGGATCATTCCCGGGCAGCGCACCGTGGTCGCCGACCTGAAAGCCGGGCGGCCGGTGGACCCCATCCACGGCAAGCGCGGCAAGCAGCGCAGCGTGCACAACACCTATTTCACGCTGCCGGTGCTGTTCGCCATGCTCAGCGGCCACTACAGCTTTACCTGGAGCCACCCGCAGAACTGGCTGCTGCTCATTCTCATGATGGCTGCGGGCGCGGCCATCCGGCAGTTCTTCGTCCTGCGCCATGGCTACAAGCTGGGGCGCAACGGCCACCCCTGGCCCTATGCGCTGGTGGGTGTGGTGGTGCTGGTGGGTGTGGTGGCCTGGCTGCGCCCGGGTGCTCCTGTTTCCGTAGCTGGTGGCGCTTTATCCACGGGTTCTGCGGCCGGATTTGACTACAAGGAAGTGCAGGCCGTGCTGCAGCAGCGCTGCGTGCAATGCCATGGCGCCGAGGTGCAGATGAAGGGCGTGCGCCTGGACACCCCCGAACAGGTGGCGCCGCGCGCGCCGCTCATCTACCAGCAGGTGGTGCTGCAAAAGCTCATGCCCATGAACAACGCCACACAGATGACCGAGGCCGAGCGCGCGCTCATCGCGCGCTGGCATGCGGCGGGCGCGCCGGTGCGGTGATCAGTCCGGCCCGGGCCGCGGCGCCAGCACGATGCCCAGCCCGCGCAGATAGGTGGCGATGGTGCAGCGCCCGGCCTGCACCAGATCGAACGCGCCGGGGTCGAGCAGCCAGCTGTGCAGCAGGCCCTCGATGAGCACCTGCAGGCCCAGCGCGGCCGTGTCCGGCGGCACCTGGGCCGGGCAGGCGCTGGCCGCGAACGCGCGCTCCAGCGCCGCGCGGTTGTGCGCCAGCCACTGGCGGTGCACCTGCAGGTGGCGGGCCTGCACGGCGCCCAGTTCCTCGACATATTCGATGCGGTAGGTGGCGATGCGCAGCACGCGGCACAGCGTGGCGTCCGAGGCGATGCGTTGCAGCACCTGCACCATGCCTTCGATGTAGCGCCCCATGTCGGGCGCCGTGTGCATGTCGGGCGTGCTGCGCGCGAGGTCCTCCAGTGGCCCCGTGGTGCGCTCCATCATGGCGTTGAACAGGTCGGCCTTGTCCTTGAAGTGCCAGTAGATCGCGCCGCGCGTGGCACCGGCGGCGGCGGCAATGTCCTGGAGCGAGGTGCGCGAAACCCCTTTTTCATCGAACAGCCGCTCGGCGGCATCCAGCAGCGCGTGGCGTGTGGCCTGGGCATCGATTTTGGTGCGGCGGGCAGCCATGGCGGGTCTCCGAGGGGCAATGTGTCTACTATACATACATTCACGCATGTATGTATACTTGCTGCTTCACGATCCGTAAACACGGGGTGCGCGCCTGGTTCACCAAAAGTCACTAGACTTTTTGGCTTTCGTGCCCGCCACGGACGGACTATTGCCAAGGACACCCATGCTCTCGCGCCACGCACAGACTGAGACTGCTTCCTCCCTTTCCCCTGCAACCCCCGGGCCGAGGCTGCGGCTGGCCCTGGCGGGCGGCTGCCTGGGCACCGTGTTGCTGCTTGCGGCCTGCGGCAAGGGCGACGCGCCCGCCGCGCCGCCCGGCGGCGGCATGCCGCCGCCCGAGGTGGGCGTGGTCACCGTGCAGCCGGGTGCGCTGGGCCTGCAGACCGAGCTGCCGGGCCGGCTGGAGGCCTCGCGCGTGGCGCAGGTGCGCGCCCGCGCGGCGGGCATCCTGCAGCAGCGCCTGTTCAACGAGGGCAGCGATGTCAAGGCCGGGCAGGTGCTGTTCCGCATCGATGCGGCGCCCTACGAGGCCGCCTTGCAGAGCGCCGAGGCCGCGCTGGCCAAGGGCCAGGCCAACCTGGCGCAAACCGCCGCGCTGGCCGAGCGCTACAAGCCCCTGGCCGCCGCCAATGCGGTGAGCCAGCAGGAATACGCCAACGCCGTGGCCGCGCAGAAACTGGCCGAGGCCGACGTGGCCGCCGGCAAGGCCGCCGTGACGACGGCGCGCATCAACCTCGGCCACGCCCGTGTGACGGCGCCCATTGCCGGGCGCATCGGCCGGGCCCTGGTGACGGAAGGTGCGCTGGTGGGGCAGGGCGAGGCCACGCAACTGGCCGTGGTGCAGCAGATCCACCCCATGTACGTGAACTTCACGCAGTCCGCCGCCGAGGTGATGAAGCTGCGCCGCGCCCTGGAGGCCGGCCAGTTGAAGCGCGCGGCGGGTGGCGACGCGGCCAGCGTGCGCGTGCTGCTGGAGGATGGCAGCGAGTACCCGCTCGCGGGCAAGCTGCTGTTTTCCGACCTGAGCGTGGATGCCTCCACCGGCCAGATCATGCTGCGCGCCCAGGTGCCCAACCCGGACGGCCTGCTGCTGCCGGGCCTGTACGTGCGCGTGCGGCTGGAGCAGGCACAGGCGCAGCAGGCCATTCTGCTGCCGCAGCAGGCGGTGACGCGTTCGGCCCAGGGCGACACGGTGCTGGCCATCGGCCCCGACGGCAAGCCCGCGCAGCGCAGCATCCAGATCGGCGGCCAGCAGGGCGGCCAGTGGGTGGTGCTTGGTGGCCTGCAGGCGGGTGAGCAGGTGATCGTGGACGGTTTCCAGAAGCTGCGTGGCAACCCCGTGGTCAAGCCCGTGCCATGGCAGGGCAACGGCAAGGCGGCCGCGCCGGCCGCCGCTCCGGCCAGTGCACCCGCGCCCGCCGCATCTGCCGCCAGCGCGGCCTGAGGAGCGCCCAGCATGGCGAAATTCTTTATCGACCGGCCCATCTTCGCGTGGGTGATCGCGCTGTTCATCATGGTGCTGGGGGGCGTGTCCATCACCCAGCTGCCCATCGCGCAGTACCCGCCCGTGGCACCCCCGGCCATCGTGGTCTCGGCCACCTACCCCGGCGCCTCGGCCCAGACGCTGGAGGACAGCGTGCTCTCGGTGATCGAGCGCGAGATGAACGGCTCGCCCGGCCTGATCTACATGGAGTCGGTCGCGCAGGCCAACGGCACGGGCAACATCACGCTGAGCTTCCAGCCTGGCACCAACGCCGACATGGCGCAGGTGGACGTGCAGAACCGCCTGGCGCGCGCCACGCCGCGCCTGCCCGCCGTGGTGACGCAGCAGGGCGTGCGCGTGGACAAGTCGCGCAGCAACTTCCTGCTGTTCTCCATCCTCTCGTCGGACGACCCCGCCTGGGACCCGGTGGCGCTGGGCGACTACGCCTCGCGCAACATCGTGCCCGAGCTGCAGCGCCTGCCCGGCATCGGCCAGGCCCAGCTGTTCGGCACCGAGCGCGCCATGCGCATCTGGATCGACCCGGCCAAGCTGCTGGGCCTGAACCTCAGCGCGGCCGACGTGAACAACGCCATCCGCGCGCAGAACGCCCAGGTGTCGGCGGGCGAGATCGGCAGCCTGCCGAACGTGGCCGGCCAGGGCATCGCGGCGACGGTGATCGTCAACGGCCAGCTCTCCAGCACCGAAGAGTTCGGCCGCATCATCCTGCGCGCCAACCCCGACGGCTCCACCGTGCGCCTCAAGGACGTGGCGCGCATCGAACTGGGCGGCCAGCTCTACGCCACCTCGGCGCGCCTCAACGGTAAGCCCTCGGTGGGCATGGGCGTGCAGCTTTCGCCCACCGGCAACGCGCTGGCGGCCGCCAAGGCGGTGCGCGCGAAGATGACCGAGCTGGAGCGCTATTTCCCGCAGGGCATGAAGTGGTCCATTCCCTACGACAGCTCGCGCTTCGTCGATATCTCCATCACCCAGGTGGCGACCACGCTGGTCGAGGCGGTGGTGCTGGTGTTCCTGGTGATGTTCCTGTTCCTGCAGAACCTGCGCTACACCATCATCCCCACCATCGTCGTGCCGGTGGCGCTGCTGGGCACCTTCGCCACGCTGATGGCGCTGGGCTTCTCGATCAACGTGCTCACCATGTTCGGCATGGTGCTGGTGATCGGCATCGTGGTGGACGACGCCATCGTGGTGGTGGAGAACGTCGAGCGCATCATGAGCGAGGAGGGCCTGCATCCGCTGGAGGCCACGCGCAAGGCCATGGGCCAGATCTCGGGCGCCATCGTCGGCGTGACCGTGGTGCTGATCTCGGTGTTCGTGCCGCTGGCCTTCTTCGCCGGTTCGGTGGGCAACATCTACCGCCAGTTCGCGGCGGTGATGGTGTCGTCCATCGCCTTCTCGGCCTTCCTGGCGCTGTCGCTCACGCCCGCGCTTTGCGCCACGCTGCTCAAGCCCGTGGAGGCGGGCCACCACCATGCCAAGACGGGCTTCTTCGGCTGGTTCAACCGGGGCTTCTCGCGCACCGCCAAGGGCTACGAGGGCGTGGTGGCGCGCATCCTGCGCCGCGCGCCGCGCGCCCTGATCCTCTACGCGGCCATCATCGCCGCCGCCGCCGTGGTCTACATGCGCCTGCCCGCGTCCTTTCTGCCCAACGAAGACCAGGGCACCATGCTGGTGAACGTGCAGCTGCCGCCGGGCGCCACGCAGGAGCGCACGCGCGCCGTGATGGAGCAGGTCGAGGCCTACATGCTCAAGCAACCCGAGGTGCAGAGCATGGTGGGCGTGCTGGGCTTCTCGTTCTCCGGCCAGGGGCAGAATGCGGCACTCGCCTTTGTCACGCTGACCGACTGGGCCCAGCGCGCCGGCCCGGGCAGCAGTGCCGAGGCGGTGGCGGGGCGTGCCTTTGGCGGGCTTTCGGGCATCCGCGATGCGTTCATCTACCCGCTGAGCCCGCCGCCCATTCCCGAACTGGGCGCGGCCTCGGGCTTCAGCTTCCGCCTGCAGGACCGCGCCGGCCTGGGCCGCGAGGCCCTGCTGGTCGCGCGCAACCAGTTGCTGGGCATGGCGATGCAGAGCAAGGTGCTGGCACAGGTGCGCCCCGACGGCCTGGAGGATGCGCCCCAGCTGCAGCTCGACATCGACCGCGACAAGGCCAGCGCCCTGGGCGTGGGCTACGACGCCATCAACAGCGCCATCGCCACGGCCCTGGGGTCGAGCTACATCAATGACTTCCCCAACGCAGGCCGCCTGCAGCGGGTGGTGGTGCAGGCCGACGCGCCCGCGCGCATGCAGCCCGAGGATCTGCTCCGGCTCAACGTGCTCAACAGCCAGGGCAAGGCGGTGCCGCTGTCGGCTTTTGCCACCACGCGCTGGGTGTCGGGCGCGATGCAGACCGTGCGCTACAACGGCTACCCGTCCATGCGCATCAGCGGCGCGGCTGCGCCAGGCCAGAGCACCGGCGCGGCCATGGCCGAGATGGAGCGGCTCGCAGCGCAGCTGCCGCAGGGCTTCGGCTTTGAATGGACGGGCCAGTCGCGCGAGGAAAAGCTCGCCGGTGCGCAGGCCATCATCGTTTACGCCTTCGCCATCCTGGCGGTGTTCCTGTGCCTGGCGGCGCTGTACGAAAGCTGGTCGATTCCGTTCGCGGTGATCCTGGTGGTGCCGCTGGGGGTGCTGGGGGTGCTGGTGGCCACGCTGCTGCGCGGCTATGCGAACGACGTGTATTTCCAGGTGGGGCTGGTGACCATCATCGGCCTGTCGGCCAAGAACGCCATCCTGATCATCGAGTTTGCCAAGGACCTGCAGGCGCAGGGCAAGAGCGTGATCGAGTCGGCCCTCGCGGCGGCCCACCTGCGTTTCCGGCCCATTGTCATGACCTCGATGGCCTTCATGCTGGGCGTGCTGCCGCTGGCCCTGGCCACGGGTGCGGGTTCGGCCAGCCAGCGTGCCATCGGCACCGGCGTGATTGGCGGCATGATCACCGGCACGGCGCTGGCCGTGTTCTTCGTGCCGGTCTTTTTCGTGCTGGTGCGCGGCCTGTTCAAGGGCAGCGCGCGCCAGCGGCAATTCGACGCGCAGCATGCGCACCAGATCAGCACGGGAGAGAACCATGCGTAAGTCACAGCACTCGTCCGCAGGGGGGATGGGCGCCTTCGCGCGTGCCCCGCTGGCCGCTGCCTGGGCGGCGCTGGCGCTGGCGGGCTGTTCGCTGATGCCGGTCTATGAGCGCCCGGCCGCGCCGGTGGCCCCGCAATGGCCCACCGCGAGCGATGCGGCCGCAGACAGCGCGGACCGGCCTGGGCAGGCGCTGCCCTGGCAGGATTTCGTGCAGGACGACCGGCTGCGCGCGCTGATCGCGCATGCTCTGGAGGGCAACCGCGACCTGCGCATGGCGGCGCTGGCCATCGAGCAGGCCCGCGCCCAGTACCAGATCCGCGGCGCCGACCGGACGCCCACGCTCAATCTGGCCGCCACCGGCAACCGCCAGCCCGCCTCGGGCGGGGGGATCAGCAGCACGTATACGGCAGGGCTGGCCATGGCGAGCTGGGAGATCGATTTCTTCGGCCGCATCGCCAGCCTCCAGGAGGCTGCGCTGGCGCAGTACCTGGCCACCGAAGAAGCGCGCCGCGCCGTGCAGACCAGCCTGATCGCTTCGGTGGCGAGCGCCTGGCTGAGCCTGCAGACCAATGATGAGTTGCTCGCGCTGACGCAGCGCACATTGGCCACGCGTGAAGATTCGCTGCGCCTGATCCGCCTGCGTTTTGACCAGGGCGTGGCTTCGGCGCTGGACCTGCGCCAGGCCGAGTCGCTGGTGGCGGCGGCGCGCGTGGCGCTGGCGCAGCAGCAGCGCCTGCGCGCGCTGGACGTGAACGCGCTCACCCTGCTGGCAGGCCAGCCCTTGCCCGCCGGGATGCTGGACACCCAGGCTGCCAGCGGCCCGCTGTTTGCCGAAGTGCCTGCGGGCCTGCCCTCGGACCTGTTGGTGCGCCGCGCCGACGTGCGCCAGGCCGAGCAGCAGTTGATGGCGGCCAACGCCAGCATTGGCGCGGCGCGCGCGGCCTTTTTCCCGCGCATCGCCCTGACCGCGAGCGCGGGCACGGCCAGCAACGCGCTCTCCGGGCTGTTCAAGGACGGCTCCTGGGGCTGGACCCTGGCGCCCCAGGCGCTGCTGCCCATATTTGACGGGGGGCGCAACCAGGCCGGACTCGACTCCGCGCTGGCCGGGCGTGACATGGCCGTGGCGCAGTACGAAAAGGCCGTCCAGACGGCCTTTCGCGAGGTGTCCGACGCACTGGCCGGCCGGGCCACCCTGGGCGACCAGTGGCAGGCCCAGCAGGCCCAGGCCGAAGCCGAGGCCGACCGCTTCCGGCTGGCCGACCTGCGCTACCGCAACGGCGTGGCCAGCTTCCTGGAGGTGCTCGACGCCCAGCGGGCGCTGTTTGCCAGCCAGCAGGCCCTGGCGCAGACCCGGCTGGCCCTGCGCCAGAACCAGGTGCTTTTGTACAAGGCGCTGGGCGGCGGCTGGGAATTGCCCCCAGGGCAGACCGGCCGGGCCGGCGGCTAAGATCCCACCCCGCAAAGACCGCTGCGCGACCTCTGGGAGATCGTAAACACGGTCTAAGCCGTCAGGCTGCCACTGGCTCGCCCGAAGCGCACCGCACGGGTTCCGGGCTGCATGCGGCCCGGCCCGTGGCCGCATCGAGCACCACCATGCCGCAGGCGGCCTGCTTGGCCTCGTGCTTGGCCTGTGCCGCCAGGTTGGCCACTTCTTCGGCGTGGCGCAGCAGGCCCGGCGGAATGCGCGCGGCGCCCATCGACAGCGTGGTGCAGGGGAAAAACCGCTGCACGCCATGCCGGTCCTCGGCATGGATGCCACCGGCCTTGCGTGCCGTTTCGTCGAACAGGCTGAGGGCTTCGAGCGCGAATTCATCCACGATGCTGCGGCAGCGCTGCAGCCAGTCGCTGCTCTGGAACAGGATCAGGAAATCGTCGCCGCCCACATGGCCGACGAAGTCGCGCCGCGCGTCGCAATGGGCCACCACCAGGCGCGCCGCCAGCCGGATCATCTCGTCGCCGCGCCAGTAGCCGTACTGGTCGTTGAAGGGCTTGAAGTGGTTGAGGTCGGCGTAGCAGGCCACGAAACCGTTGCCGCTCTCCAGCAGGCGCTCGATGTGCATGCTGATGGGAATGTTGCCGGGCAGGAAGGTCAGCGGGTTGGCGTGGCGCGCGGCCTCGATGCGCGCCTCGGTCACCGCGCGCACCAGCTTGTCGCCCGTGCCCAGGCCGATGTAGCGGCCGTTGTCGGTGACGATGAACCCGTCGCTGAGGTAGCGCTGGTCTTGCGATGTCAGGATGCCGATGAGCTGGTCCACGTCGCAGTCCAGCTCGACGATGCGCGGCGCGGGGTTGGCGAAGGCGATGCAGGCCTTGCGGCCATGCACTTCGCGGAAATACAGGGTGGCGTAGTGGTTCACGAACTGCTGGCGGTTGATCAGCGCCACCGGGCGCTCGCCCTGCACCACCGCGATGGCATGCAGCTCGGGATGGTGCATGAACAGCTGGGCCACGGCGTCGTTCGGTGTCTCAGGCGTGGCGGTGGGGGCCTGCACCACCTGCAGGCCGCGCAGAATGCCGGGGCGCGCCGACTGCGTGAGATGGGGCAGCACGGCCACGCGGCGGTCCTGCATCACTTCGAGGGCCGGATCGTTGAGGGCCTGGCGGGCCGCCAGGGCCGGGCGCCCGAGCAGCCAGCCCTGGCCGTAGGGAATGCCCAGGTCGCGCAGCACCCGCAGGTCGTCCTGGGTCTCGATGCCCTCGGCCACCAGCTGCGTGCCGAACATGTCGGCGATGCCCTTGATGGCGCGCAGCATCTGCAGGTTTTCGGGTTGCTCGACGAGGTCGTGGATGAAGTACTTGTCGATCTTCACGTAGTCGGGCTTGACTTCCGACCACAGCCGGAGGCTGGAGCGCCCGTCGCCAAAGTCGTCCAGCGCCAGGCGCATGCCGGCCGCGTGCACCTCCTTGACGGCCTGGCGCAGCGGCGCCATGTCGGTCACGCGGTCATGTTCGGTGATCTCCAGCACCACCATGCGGGGAAGGCCGCCGAAGTCGCGCAGCGTGCTGCCCAGCCTGCCTGCGCCGCACAGCGCCACGCCCTGGACCAGTGCATCCGCACTGATGTTCACGAACAACCGCCCCGGGGCCTCGATGGCGGCCCAGTTCTGCAATGCGGTGTAGACGCACATCAGCTCGAAGTCCGGCAGGATGCCTTCGCGGCGGGCCATCTCCAGCAAGGTGTCGGGCCGGTGCCAGGGCGACCCTGCCGGGCCACGGATCAGAGCCTCATGGGCGAACACGGTTCCCGCGCGCAGGTCCCCCAGGGGTTGAAAGACGCAATGCAGCTCCCCTTCACGGAGCAGCTGGGCGAGCGGTCCGGTACCTGTTGCCACCGTGGGCGAGAGGGCAGCGAGCACCTGGTGGCGTTGTTCGGCAGTGGGGCGTTGCATGGTGCGTCGATCAATGGGTGTACCAGGTGTTAACCCTAGGGCCTGTCTGTGACAGGGCCGTTACCGGCTGTCACGTCTCAGGGTCTTCCCTGTGTCTCGGCCCGGAGGTCTGGCCGGGATTTTCTTGATTCAGAGCAAATCGGCGGTGACTGCCGCGGCCGCTAGCCCTGAATTTGATGTGCCTCAAAACCCGGCGGGAATTCGCACTGCAAAGTGCCTTCATATGTTGCCTAACTATTCCCCAGAAATGCCCAAGGAGTGCGAGGTCGTGGCACCTGGCGAGGTGCTGCGCGTACGCCAGGAAAAGCTCACATCGGTGTTGCATCTGGTCAGCGGCCGCGTGCTGTTGGGCATCCGTGAAGACGGCCAGATGCGCCACCAGCTCGGCGTGGTGGAGGGGCCTTTCTGGCTCGATGGCGCTGCGGCCATGTTGGGCCTGCCCTGCGCGGTCGATATGGTGACTGAAACCCGGGTTCAGTTGCGCCGCCAGCCCATCGAGGCCTTTCTCCGCAGCGTGGAAGCCCTGCCGAAATCCGCGCAGTTGCTGCTGCATGACATGGCGGTGGGCTACCGCCAGCAGACGGAGCTGGCAGTGAGCCGGCTGGCCCAGGATGCCGAGGCCCGTTGCGCGCAATGGCTGCTGAGCCATGCGCAGCACGATGGCAATGGCGCCTTGAGCGTCACGCTGAGCCAGCGCAAGCGCCTGATTGCGGCGCAGCTGGGCATTGCCCCGGAAACCTTCTCCCGGGTGCTGCGCAACCTGCGCGACCATGGCCTGATCATGGGGTCGGGCAATGTTCTCAAGCTGCCGGAGCCCGGAGCACTGGAACTCGTGGCCAGCGGCTGCTGAGCGTCTGCCCTGACGGCGCCGTCGGCTCAGGGTTTTTCCCCGTCGTTCACCGAGGGTTCCACCCAAGCCCGGGGGGAATGGGGCTGCGTATATTCAACGCATCCCCTATGTGCACACCTCCGATTTTTTCCGTTTCGCCGATCTTTCGTACCCGCTGGGATGGCAGGGGGCGCGCATGACGCCGCCAGCGGATGCGGCTTCGGCCGGGGCCGATGGCGGCGTGCCGTCCTGGTCATGGCCGGGCATGCTGGCCGTGCGCCTGGTGCTGTTGACCGTGCTGGCGGTGGTGCTGTCCGGGGCGGCCGCCGGGTGGCTGGTGGCACAGGCATCGGGCCAGGAAGCGGTGCGGCGCATGGTGGACCAGCAGAACGACGAGGTGGAGGTATTTGCCCGCCTGCTGTCGAGCAAGATCGAGCAGAGCCAGAAGGTGCTGCGCACCGTGGCGTCGGGCATCACGCCGGACATGCTGGATCTGCCTGCCACGCTGGAATGGCTGTTGCAGCAGGGGCTGCCTGCCGTCCAGTTCTTTGATTCGATGCTGGTGGCGCGGCACGATGGCGAGTTGCGTGTGAATCTGCACAACGGCCGTTTTGAAAGATCGGCCCAGCTCGAACCCTCCGCGCGCGATGCCTTGCGCCGCACGCTGGTCGATGGCAAGCCCATGGTGGTGGAGCTGGTGAACGGACGATCCAGCGACGCGCGCATCATGTTCACCATGCCGCTGCACCGGGAGGATGGTTCGGTCCTGGGTGCCGTGGCGGGCGTGCTCAGGCTCCAGTCCCAGGGGGTGCTGCCTGTGTCGATAGCGCTGCCGCCGCGCCCGGACACCCGGCTCATGGTCTTCACGCGCGATGGCACCATTCTTTCGCATTCCGACCCGGCCCGTGTCATGGGCCGGGTGGGGGATGAGCCGGGGCTGGGGCCGGTGTTCTCGCAGTGGCTGGCCCAGGACAGCCCGGTCGTGGGGCCGGCCGCCACGCAGGTGCTGCCCGGGCATGTCGTGAGCATGGCCGGCATGCCGCTGCCGCAATGGATGGTGGCGCGCGTGACCGATTCGCAGCCAGTCCTGGCGCCGCTGGACGGTGCCCAGCGCCAGGCATGGGCACAGGTGGCGGGCGCCACGGCGGCGCTGGCGGCGGTGCTGGCCGCGCTGGTGCTGTGGCTGATGCAGCCGCTGGCCCGCTTGCGCGACCGTGCCCAGCTCCAGCTGGCGCCGCCAGGGCATGGCGCCGCCATGCCCTGGCCTGGTGCCAGTGGCGAGGTCGGGGCCCTGGTGCAGGTGTTCGAGGGGCTTGAGCAGCAGCAGGGGCAGCAGCGGTGGCAGCACCAGTCCCTGGAGGGGCAGCTGCAGGCCATCCTGGACAGCGCCCCGGTGGGCATTGTCATCAGCCGTGGCTCCCGGCTGGAGCTGCTGGGCCGCCAGGCCAGCCAGATGCTGGGCTACCAGCCCGAAGAGCTGCGGGGGCAGCACACCGGACTGATCTGTGCGGCAGGAGAGGACTGCGACGCCTTGGGTGCCCGCATGCAGACCGCCTTCGCTGCGCAGGGTGTTTTCAACGGCGACCTGTGCCTGCGGCGCAAGGACGGCAGTCCGGTGTGGGCCCGTGCCCAGGGGCGTGCCGTGAACCCTGCGGAACCGAAGGCAGGTACGGTCTGGATGCTGGAGGAGATGACAACCACCCATGAAGAGCGCCGCCAGGACGCCTGGGTGCTGTCGCACGACCCCCTGACCCAACTGGACAACCGCCAGGGCTTCGAGCAGCGCCTGCACCATCTGCTCGATGGTGCAGGCCAGGGGACCGACAGTGCACCGGCCGCCCTGGATGGGCACGGCGAGAACATTGCCGGGGTGGTGCTGTTTCTGGACCTGGACCATTTCACGGTGATCAACGATATGGCGGGCCACGATGCGGGCGATGATGTCCTGCGCCATGTGGCGCGTGTCCTGGAGGCCCAGGTGCGCCAGGCTGGCTGGGCCGCGCGCCTGGGTGGCGACGAGTTCGCCGTGGTGCTGCCGGGCTGTTCGGACACGCACGGCCTGGCCGTGGCCGAGCAGCTGCGCGCGGCCGTGCAGGCCTGGGAGCCGGTGTACCAGGGGCGCAGTTTCACCCTGGGCGTGAGCATCGGCATGGTGGTGCTGGAACCCGGCCTGCACGATGTCGCCAGCGTGCTGCACGCGGCCGACATGGCCTGCTACGACGCCAAGCGCGCGGGGCGCAACCAGGTGGTGCGGCGTGCGGTGCAGCGCGCCGCGCTGCTGCAATAGCTCACTCCAGCGCGCCAAGCGCGCGCAGCAGGCTCTCTGGCGTGGCCGGAGCATCGAGCCGCACAGGCGCGGCCTGCGCGCTGCCTCGCGTGGCGGCCACCGCGTTGCGCAGCGCTTCGTACACGCTGATGGCCAGCATGAACGGTGGCTCGCCCACGGCCTTGCTGCCGCCCACGTTGTCCTCGCGGTTGGCCTCGGGCCACAGGTCCACCTGGAAGTGCGCGGGGATGTCGCCCGTGGCCGGGATCTTGTAGGTGCTGGGCGCGTGCGTGGCGAGCTGGCCCTGGTCGTTCCACACCAGTTGCTCGGTGGTGAGCCAGCCCATGCCCTGCACAAAGCCGCCCTCGATCTGGCCGATGTCGATCGCCGGGTTGATGCTGTGGCCCACGTCGTGCAGGATGTCCACCTTGAGCACGCGGTTCTCGCCGGTGAGCGTGTCGAGCACCACCTCGGTGCAGGCCGCGCCATAGGCGAAATAGTAGAACGGCCGACCGGTGAGCGTGGTCTTGTCGTAGTGGATTTTGGGCGTGCGATAGAAGCCGTCGCTCCAGAGCTGGATGCGGTTGGCGTAGGCGTCCTGCACCACGTCCTCGAAGCGGCGCACCGCCTTGGGCGAGGTCACCATGCCGCCCTCGAAGCGGATCGCGCCCGCGCCGCAGCTGTCCAGCCCGCAGACGAAGGAGGCCAGGTTGTCGCGCACGTTGCGCGCGGCGTACTGCGCCGCGCGGCCGTTGAGGTCGGTACCGCTGCTGGCGGCCGTGGCGCTGGCGTTGGGCACCTTGCTGGTGTCGCTGGCCGTCACGCGCACCTGGGCGAGCGGTACGCCCAGCTCGTCGGCCACGATCTGCGCCACCTTGGTGTGCAGGCCTTGGCCCATCTCGGTGCCGCCGTGGTTCACCTGCACGCTGCCGTCGGTGTACACATGCACCAGCGCGCCGGCCTGGTTGAACAGCGTGGCCGTGAAGCTGATGCCGAACTTGACCGGCGTGATGGCGAGGCCGCGCTTGAGCACGGGGTTGGCTGCATTCCAGGCAAAAATGGCCTCCTGGCGGCGTCGGTACTGCGCTGACAGCTCCAGTTTTGGGAGCAGATCGTGCAGGATGTTGTCCTCCACCGGCATCTGGTAGTGCGTGACGTTGCGTTCGGTGGTGCCGTAGAGGTTGGCCAGGTGCACGTCCAGCGCGTCGCGCCCGAGGGCGCGGGCGATGTCGCCGAGGATGGTCTCGATGGCGATCACGCCCTGCGGCCCGCCAAAGCCGCGGAAGGCCGTGTGGCTCTGCAGGTTGGTGCGGCAGCGGTGCGACTCGATCTCGACGTTTTCCAGGTAGTAGGCGTTGTCGGCGTGGAACACGGCGCGGTCGCACACCGGGCCTGAGAGGTCCGCCGAGAAGCCGCAGTTGGCCGCCATGTGGAGCTTGAGGCCCAGGATGCGGCCGCTGTCGTCATAGCCCACGTCCCAGCGGTAGGCGAAGGGGTGGCGTTTGCCGGTGACCACGAAATCGTCGTCGCGGTCCAGGCGCAGCTTGACCGGGCAGCCGGTTTTGCGCGCGGCCAGCGCGGCCCACACGGCCAGGTGGCCGGCCTGCGTTTCCTTGCCGCCAAAGCCGCCGCCCATGCGCCGGCACTCCACGCGCACCGCGTGGTTGGCGATGCCCAGCGCGTGCGCCACCCAGTGCTGCACTTCGCCCGGGTGCTGGGTGCTGGAATGGATGTGCCACTGCCCCTGCTCCAGCGGCAGGGCGTAGGCGATCTGGCCCTCCAGGTAGAAATGCTCCTGCCCACCCACCTCCAGCGCGCCCTGCAGCCGGTGCGGTGCCCTGGCCAGCGCCGCCTCGGGTGCGCCCCGGCGCACCGTCACGGGCGGCAGCACGCGGCTCTGCGCGGCCAGGGCCTGCTCGACGGTGAGGATGGCGGGGAGCGGCGCGATGTCGGGCTTCACGGCGCGCGCGGCGCGGCGCGCCTGCAGCGCGGTGTCGGCCACCACCAGGCCGATGACCTGGCCCGCGAAGTGCACGGTGTCCCGGGCGAAGATGGGTTCGTCGTGCGCGAAGGCGGCCAGGATCGGGTCGCCGGGGATGTCCCGGGCCAGCACCACGGCGCGCACGCCGGGCATCTGCAGGGCCGCGGCGCAGTCCACGCCGTGCAGGCGCCCGTGCGCCACCGGCGAGAGGATGGGCGCGGCGTGCAGTGTGCCCTTCACCTCGGGCAGGTCGTCGATGTAATGGGCGCTGCCCGCCACCTGCGCGCGCGCGCTCTCGTGCGGGTGCGACTGGCCCAGGGCCCGTGCAGCGGTTTTCATGCCAAGGCCTCCATGTGCAAGGTGTCGAGCGAAACATCCGTTTGGCCCTGGCTCTCCAGCCAGAAGCGCCGCACCAGCGTGCCCAGCACGGCGTGCCGGTACTGGCTGCTGGCGCGCAGGTCGGACAGCGGTGTGAATTCGGCCTGCAGCGCCTGGGCGGCCTGCTGCGCGGCGGCCTCGCTCCAGGCCTGGCCCTGCAGCGCGGCCTCGGCTTGGCGCGCGCGCGCGGGCACGGCGGCCACGCCGCCCGCGCCGATGGAGGCGGCCGCTACCAGACCGCCCTCCAGGTGCAGATTCAGCACCAGGCAGACGGCGGAGATGTCATCGTCCTGGCGCTTGGAGACCTTGTAGGCGCGCAGGAATTCGCCCGGTGCCGGGTGCGGCACGAGGATGCGCGCCAGCACCTCGTCGGGCGCCATCACGTTCTGGCGATAGCCGGTGTAGAGGTCTTCGAGCGGCAGTTCACGCTCGCCGCGCAGGCTCGCCAGCACCACGCGGGCGCGCAGCGCGATCAGCAGCGGCATGGAGTCGCCGATCGGCGAGCCGTTGGCCACGTTGCCGCCCAGCGTGCCGGCGTTGCGCACGGGCAGGCCGGCAAAGCGCGCGGCGAAGGTCTGCAACTGCGGGCGGCGGCGCACCAGGGCCGCGAAGGCGTCCTCCAGGCGCACGGCGGCGCCGATGGTGGTGTGGTCGGCAGTCTCTTCAATGCGGCACAGCTCGGCCACGCGGGTTACGTCGAGCACCTGGGCGAACGGGCGGTGCTGCTTGGTGACCCACAGGCCCACGTCGGTGCAGCCGGCCACAAGCTGGGCCTGGGGGTGGGCGGTGCGTGCCGCCAGCAACTCGGCCAGGGTTGTGGGGGATTTATAAGAAAAATTGGCCTCCGGCGCTTTCTGGTTGTGCGCGAGCAGCTCTAGTTTTTGTAGCAAAAAGGCCTCGTCCACCTGCCAGCGCGGCAACCGGTCCATCTGCTGGGCGGCGTCGAGGATGGGGCGGTAGCCGGTGCAGCGGCAAAGGTTGCCCGAAAGGTCCTGCACTGCGCGCTCGCGCGACACGGTCTGGCCCTGGGAGACGCCGGTCTGGTACAGCGCGAACAGGCTCATCACAAAGCCCGGTGTGCAAAAGCCGCACTGCGAGCCGTGGTGATCGACCAGCGCCTGCTGCACCGGGTGCAGGTCGCCCGTGGGTGCGGCGGTGTCCTGGGGGCGGAGCAGCGGGTCCCGCGCCAGGTCCTCGGCCGTCCACAGCGCCTTGCCGTCGATGGAGTGCGCCAGGGCGATGCAGGCATTGATGGCCCGGTAGCGGATGCGGCCGCCCTCGGCCTCGCCCACGACCACGGTGCAGGCGCCGCAGTCGCCCTCGCCGCAGCCTTCCTTGGTGCCGGTGTGGCCCAGGTCCTCGCGCAGGACCTGCAGGAGCGTGCGGTCGGGTGGTACATTGGCCAGCGCCATCGGCTGGCCGCGACGGATGAATTGCAGGGTGCGCATGGTCGAGAGGTTATTCCATTACCGCCGGGCTGGCACGCATCGTGCAATGCCCGGATCAGTGCCGAGGGTAGGGCGCCTGGGGGTGCGCGGCATATGCGTGACCTTATGACGGAAATGCGTCCAAAGCTATGAGAGACCAAGCCCTTTTCGACAAGATAGACCTCCATCTCATCAGGGTCTTGCACACCGTGTTGCTGGAACGCAGCGTATCGAGGGCCGCCGTGCGGCTGGGCATGCACCAGCCGGCGGTGTCGAGCGCGCTCAAGCGGCTGCGCGTGCTGGCCGATGACCCGCTGCTGGTGCGCTCGGGCGGTGCCATGGTGCCCACCGATGCGGCGCTGCGCATGGTCGAACCGGCCGGGGCCATTCTGCGCGCGGCCGAGGCGCTGTTCTCCGATGCGCGCGGCTTTGACCCGCGCAGCGCCACGCGCACCTTCCGCGTGGCGGCGAGCGATTTTCTCGACCCGCTGTTCCTGCCGCGCCTGGTTGCGCGCCTCAAGCAGGAGGCGCCGACGTGCCCCATCGACATCCTGCCGCTCTCGCCCGACGCCCACTACCACGCGTTGCTGGCGCAGGGCGAGGCCGACGTGGTGGTGGGCAACTGGCCCCAGCCGCCGGGCGACCTGCACCTGGGCCGCCTGTTCTCCGACGAGGTGGTCTGCCTGGTCTCGCGCGAGCATCCGGCCGTGCGCCGGGGCTGGAGCACCGGGGAGTGGCTGGCGGCCGAGCACATCGCCCCCACGCCCACGCACCCGGGCGCGCGCGGCGTGATCGACGGCCACCTCGACAGCCTGGGGCTGCGCCGCCATGTCACGGCGCGCTGCGCGCATTTCAGCCTGATTCCGGAGATCGTGGCCTCCAGCCTGCTGGTGCTGACCACGGGCCGGCAGTACTGCGAGCGCTTCACCGCCCACCTGCCCGTGGCCATCCTGCCCAGCCCGGTGGCGTTCCCGGCGCTGATGTACTACCAGCTCTGGCACGAGCGCACGCACCATTCGGCGGCGGTCGCGTGGCTGCGCGACTGCGTGCGGGATGTGGCGGGAACGCTACGAAAACAATAGCTGGAGGCGCTTTCCAGTCCAGTGCCAGGGGCTTTTTTGTGCAAGAAAAAGAAACAAACTGAGAGACAATCGCGCGCATGAATTCCACCGCAACCCCCGACGCCCCCGGGCAGGCCGCGCCGCCGCGGCTGCAGCTATCGGGCATCACCAAGCGCTACCCCGCCGTGGTGGCCAACAGCGGCGTCTCGCTCACCGTGCAACCCGGCGAGGTCCACGCCGTACTGGGCGAGAACGGTGCGGGCAAGTCCACGCTGATGAAGATCATCTACGGCGCGACCCGGCCGGACGAAGGCAGCGTGCAGTTCGATGGCCGGGCCGTGCACATCCGCAACCCGCAAGAGGCGCGGCAACTGGGCATCGCCATGGTGTTCCAGCACTTCAGCCTGTTCGACACGCTGACCGTGGCCGAGAACGTCTGGCTGGGGCTGGACAAAAGCCATGCCCTGGCCGATGTCACCCGCCGCATCACGGCCAAGGCGCAGGAATACGGCCTGGACATCGACCCGCTGCGCCCGGTGCACACCCTGAGCGTGGGCGAGATGCAGCGCGTGGAAATCATCCGCGCGCTGCTCACCGAGCCGCGTCTGCTCATCCTCGACGAACCCACCTCGGTACTCACGCCGCAGGCGGTGGAGAAGCTCTTCGTGGTGCTGCGCAAGCTGGCCGCCGAGGGCTGCAGCATCCTCTACATCAGCCACAAGCTGCACGAAATCCGGGCGCTGTGCACCGCCTGCACGGTGCTGCGCGGCGGCAAGGTGACGGGCGTGTGCGACCCGCGCCAGGAGTCGAACGCCTCGCTCTCGCGCCTCATGATCGGTGCCGAGCCGCCCGCGCTGGAGCACCGTGCCGTGCACGCGGGCGAGACCGTGCTGTGCGTGGACGGCCTGAGCCTGCCGCGCGCCGACCAGTTTGGCGTCGATCTGGTGGACCTTCAGCTGGAGGTGCGCGCGGGCGAGGTGGTGGGCATTGCCGGTGTTTCGGGCAACGGCCAGAAGGAACTGCTCTACGCGCTGTCGGGCGAGGATCAGCGCGCACAGCCTGGCATGGTGCAGGTGGCCGGGCAGAATGCCGGGCACCTGGGCCCGCGCAGGCGCCGCATGCTGGGCCTGCACTTCGTGCCCGAGGAGCGTCTGGGCCGGGGCGCCGTGCCCAGCATGGGGCTGGCGCACAACCTGCTGCTCACGCGCAGCGACGCGGTGGGCGGCGCGGGCTGGATCCGCATGTCGGTGCTGCAGGCTCAGGCGCGCGGCATCATCGAGCGCTTTGGCGTCAAGGCGGGCGGGCCGAATGCGGCGGCGCAGTCGCTCTCGGGCGGCAATCTGCAGAAATTCATCGTCGGGCGCGAAATCTCGGCCCGGCCGCGCCTGCTCATCGTCTCGCAGCCCACCTGGGGCGTGGACGTGGGCGCGGCGCAACAGATCCGTGGCGAGATCCTGGCCTTGCGCGACGCGGGCTGCGCCGTGCTGGTGCTCAGCGAGGAGCTGGAGGAGCTGTTCGACATCAGCGACCGCATGTATGTGATGGCCAAGGGGCGCATCTCGCCCTCGGTGGACCGTGCCGAGGCCACCGTGGAGCGCATCGGCGAATGGATGAGTGGCCTGTGGCACGGCGACGTGCAGGCCCACCTGGCGCGCAACCGCCAGCAACTGGCGGAACTGGAAGGCGGGGAAAACCCATGATCAAGCTTGAACCCCGGCCGCAGGCCTCGCGCCTGTGGACCTATGGCTCGCCGCTGCTGGCGCTGTGCGTCACGGTGCTGATCGGCGTCGTGCTCTTCGCCGTGCTCGGCAAGGACCCGGTGCGCGGCCTGCAGGTTTTCTTCTGGGAGCCGCTGCGCTCGAAGTACGCGCTGGGCGAACTCATGGTCAAGGCCACGCCGCTGCTGCTCATCGCGCTGGGCCTGGCCGTGTGCTTCCGCTCCAACGTCTGGAACATCGGCGCCGAGGGCCAGTTCGTCGTGGGCGCGATTGCCGCGGGCGGGGTGGCGCTGCTGGTCAGCAAGGAGACGGGCGCCTGGATCGTGCCCGCGCTGCTGCTGGCGGGGGTGCTCGGCGGCATGGCCTGGGCGGGCCTCACGGCGCTGCTGCGCGACCGCTTCAACGCCAACGAGATTCTGGTCAGCCTGATGCTGGTCTATGTGGCCACGCTGCTGCTGAGCTACCTGGTGTTCGGCCCCTGGAAGGACCCCATGGGCTACAACTTTCCGCAGACACGCACCTTCGAGAAGGTCACGCAGATTCCGCGCCTCATGGCCGGTTCGCGCGTCCACATCGGCCTGCTGATCGCGCTGGCCGGCGCGGCGGCTCTGTGGGTCTTCCTGTTCCGCTCGCGCGCGGGCTTTGCCCAGCAGGTGGGCGGGCTGGCACCGGCAGCGGCGCGCTATGCGGGCTTTTCATCGCGCCGCGCGCTGTGGACGGCGCTGCTCATCTCGGGCGGCGCAGCCGGCCTGGCGGGCGCTCTGGAGGTGGCGGGCCCCATCGGCCAGCTCACACCCTATGTGCCAGCGGGCTACGGATTCGCGGCCATCATCGTGGCCTTCGTCGGACGCCTGCACCCGGTGGGCATGGTGTTCTCGGCCATCCTCATGAGCATGTTCTACATCGGCGGCGAGCTGGCGCAGTCGCGCCTGGGGCTGCCCAAGTCGCTCACCGGCGTGTTCCAGGGCCTGCTGCTGTTCTCGCTGCTGGCCTGCGACACGCTCATTGCCTACCGCGTGCGCTGGGTGCGCACCGGTGTTGTGAAGGTGGGGGGCTGAGCCATGGAATCCTACGCACTCCTGATCGGCGCCACCCTGAGCGCTGGCACCGTGCTGGCCATCGCGGCCCTGGGCCTGCTGATCAACGAAAAGGCCGGCATCGTCAACCTCGGGGCCGAAGGCATGATGCTGTGCGCCGCCATCGCGGGCTTCGCCACCGTGGTGCACACGGGCAACACCTGGCTGGGCTTCGCCGCCGGCATGGCGGCGGGCGCGGTGCTGGCGGCCATTTTTGGCTGGCTGGTGATCTGGCTGGGCACCAACCAGTACGCCACCGGGCTGGCGCTGAGCCTGTTCGGCGTCGGCTTCTCGGCGTTCGCGGGCATCAGCTACGTGCAGGCCAAGCTGCCCGACCTGCCCAAATACACGCTGCCCGTGCTGGCGGATATCCCGTTGCTGGGCCCGGCGCTGTTCCGCCAGCACCCCATGGTGTATCTGACGATGGCCTTCGTCGCGGCGCTGGTGTGGTTTCTGTACCGCACGCGCACCGGGCTGGTGCTGCGCTCGGTGGGCGAGTCGCCGCAGTCGGCCCATGCGCTGGGCTACCCGGTGCGGCGCATTCGCCTGGCGGCCGTGGTGACGGGTGGCGCGCTGTGCGGCCTGGCCGGGGCCTATATTTCCACGGTCTACACCCCGCTATGGGTCGAGGGCATGGTGGCCGGGCGCGGCTGGATCGCTCTGGCGCTGACCACCTTCGCCACCTGGCGCCCCATGCGCGTTCTGCTCGGCGCCTACCTTTTTGGCGGCGTGACCATGCTGCAGTTTCACCTGCAGGCCTCGGGCGTCGAGGTGGCCAGCCAGTGGCTGAGCATGCTGCCTTACCTGGCCACCATCGTGGTGCTGGCGCTCATTTCGCGCAACCCGGAGTGGATTCGTGTGAACATGCCCGCATCCCTGGGCAAACCTTTTTATCCCGGCTCATAATGGCCGCTTTTCCTTTTTTCAACTCTTCCCCAGAAGGAACCGACATGACCGATCTGCACAAGCGCGCCCTGCTGAAAGTGGCCGCGTTGTCCGCCGTAGCTGCCGCCGCACTCGTGGGCTGTGGCAAGAAGGAGGAGCCGGCGCCTGCCCCCGCGCCCGCGCCAACGCCCGTCACCGAGGCCCCCGCGCCCAAGGTCGAGCCGCTGAAGATCGCGTTTGCCTATGTCGGCCCCGTGGGGGATGGCGGCTGGTCGTTTGCCCATGACAACGGCCGCAAGGCCATCGAGGCGGAGTTTGGCGACAAGGTGGCGACCAGCTTCGTGGAGAGCGTGCCCGAGTCCGCCGACGCCGAGCGCGTGCTGCGTGACCTGGCAGGCCAGGGCAACAAGCTGATTTTCGGCACCACCTTCGGCTACATGGAGTCCATGCTCAAGGTGGCCGCCGACCACGCCGATGTGAAGTTCGAGCATGCCACCGGCTACAAGACCGCCGAGAACATGCGCACCTACGACAGCCGCACCTATGAAGGTGCCTACATGGCCGGCGTGATCGCGGGCGCCATGACCAAGTCGAACACGCTGGGCGTGGTGGGCTCGGTGCCAATTCCCGAGGTGCTGCGCAACATCAACAGCTTCACGATGGGCGCGCAGAGCGTGAACCCCAAGATCAAGACCAAGGTCGTGTGGGTGAACGAATGGTTCAGCCCGCCGAAGGAAACCGAAGCCGCCACCAGCCTGATCAACGGCGGCGCCGACATCCTGTTCCAGAACACCGACTCGCCCGCCGTGCTCAAGACTGCACAGGAAAAGGGCAAGCGCGCCTTCGGCTGGGATTCCGACATGACCGCCTACGGCCCCAAGGCCCACTTGGCGTCGGCCATCATCAACTGGGGTCCGTACTACATCCAGGCCACGCGTGACGCGCTGGAAGGCAAGTGGGCCACGGGCCAGGCCTGGTGGGGCGTGAAGGAGGGGGCGATCGACATCGTCTCCATCGCCGAGGACGTGCCTGCCGAAACCAAGGCCAAGGTCGAGGAGATCAAGAAAGGCCTGGCGGACGGCAGCTTCCACATCTGGAAGGGCCCCATCGTGGGCCAGGACGGCAAGGAAGTGCTGGCCAAGGACGTGGTCGCCGACGACAAGTTCCTCGGTGGGGTGAACTTCTACGTCAAGGGCGTGGAAGGCAAAATCCCGGGTGGCGACAAGAAATAAGCCGCCAGCCCGCGAACCCGCCGAAGGGCCGCCCGTGGGCGGCCCTTTTTTTCAGTGATGGAAGGAGTTGCGATGTTCAAGGTTCCACCCATATCCGCCGGCCGCCTGCCCGCGCTGCTGCGCGCAATCCCGAAGGCAGAGCTGCACATCCACATCGAAGGTTCTCTGGAGCCCGAGCTGATTTTTGCCCTGGCGCAGCGCAATGGGCTGACGTTGCAGTACCCCAGCGTGGAGGCGCTGCGCGCGGCCTACGCGTTCACCAACCTGCAGAGCTTTCTCGACATCTACTACGCCGGTGCCAGCGTGCTGCTGCATGAGCGGGATTTCTATGACATGGCACGCGCCTATCTGGCGCGGGCCGCGCTTGACAACGTGGTGCACGCGGAGATCTTCTTCGATCCGCAGACGCACACCGCACGCGGCGTGCCGATCGAAACGGTGGTCAACGGCCTGCACCGCGCCTGCGAGGACGCGCGCAGCACGCTTGGCATCAGTGCTTCGCTGATCCTGTGCTTCCTGCGCCACCTCAGCGAGGAAGAGGCCTTCGCCACGCTGGAGCAGGCGCTGCCGCTGCAGGACAAGTTCATTGGTGTGGGGCTGGACAGCAGCGAGGTCGGGCACCCGCCGGAGAAGTTCGCGCGCGTGTTCGCGCGTTGTCGCGAACTGGGCCTGCACCTGGTCGCCCATGCGGGCGAGGAGGGGCCGCCCGCCTACATCTGGAGCGCGCTCGATGTGCTCAAGGTCGAGCGCATCGACCACGGCGTGCAGGCGCTCAAGGACGAGGCACTCGTGCGGCGCCTGGCGCAGGAGCGTATTCCGCTCACCGTGTGTCCGCTGTCCAACCAGAAGCTGTGCGTCTTCCCCGATCTCAAGGACCACAACCTGCGCCAGCTGCTCGACGCGGGGCTGTGCGCCACCGTCAATTCCGACGATCCGGCCTACTTTGGCGGCTACATCAACGACAACTTCACGCAGGTGTTCGCCGCCACCGGCATGACGGCGCGCCACGCCTACCAGCTCGCCAGCAACAGCTTCGAGGCCAGCTTCGCCACCGAGGCTGACAAGCGCCACTGGCAGCACCAGCTCAAGGAAGCGTTTGATCGCTTTGTCGAGCACGATTGACGGCCGCCGTTCAGGCGGCGCGCCGGTGTCAGGGGGTCACGGTGTGGGCGCGATGGCTGCTGCCAGGCGGTCGGCGTAGTCTTTCAGCGTGGCGGTATCGGGGTTCTTGCGTGGCCAGGTCAGCGCGATGCCATCGTTGGCATGGCGCGGCACCACATGGATGTGGAAGTGAAAGACAGTCTGGTCACCCTCGCGCCCATTCGCCTGCAGCAGGGTGATGCCGGGTGGATCGAAGGTTTCCTGGATCGCGCTGGCCACGCGCTGCGCGGTCTGCATCACGGCGGCGGCCTCTTCGGGCGTGATGTCCAGTAGCGTGGCCGCATGGCGTTTGGTGGCCACCAGCACATGGCCGGGGTTGACCTGGCCGATGTCCATGAAGGCGAGGGTCAGCGCGTCCTCGTAGACCCGGGCCGACGGAATTTCGCCCGCCACCAGCCGGCAGAACAGACAGGTGCCGGGGGGCGAGGTATCGACGAACATGGGCATGGGAAGGCTCCTTGGCGCTGGGTGGCAGATATCGCGCCATGGTAGCCCGCCACGGCCGCCGTGGAGTGCCTGCGGTAAAATCGAGCGCAAAGACCGCTGTCCCGGCGGTCTTTTGCTTTTTTGTCTCCGGGACCATGTAGAGGAACACCATGTACAAAAACCTCGCTGCCGCGCTCGCGGCCGCCTGTTTTTTCTCCCCCGTTTTTTCCCAGACCAAGGCGCCTGCCGAACCCGTGAAGGCCGGCTTCGTCTATGTCTCGCCCATCACCGAGGCCGGCTGGACGCGCCAGCACGATGAGGGCCGCAAGGCCGTCGAGGCCGCGCTGGGCGCGGGCGTCAAGACCACCTTTGTCGAGAACGTGCCCGAGGGGCCCGACGCCGAGCGCGTGATCCGCGATCTGGCGGCCACGGGCCACAAGATCATCTTTACGCCCAGCTTCGGCTACATGGAGCCCACGCTCAAGGTGGCGCAGGACTTCCCCGACGTGAAGTTCGAGTCCATCACCGGCTACAAGCAGGCGGCCAACGTGGCCACGGCCAACGCGCGCTACTACGAGGGCCGCTACCTCGCGGGCATCGCGGCGGGCCGCATGAGCAAGACCGGCGTGGCGGGGTACGTGGCGGGCTTCCCCATCCCCGAGGTGCTGCAGGGCATCAACGCCTTCACGCTGGGCATGCGCTCGGTGAACCCGAAGGCTACGGTGAAGGTGGTGTGGCTCAACGTCTGGTTCGACCCACCCAAGGAGCGCGATGGCGCCATGGCGCTGTTCAACCAGGACGCCGATGTGGTCGCCTTCCACACCGGTTCCACGGCGGTGATGGCGGCCGCGCAGGAGCGCGGCAAGCTGGCCGTGGCCTACCACTCCGACATGCGCCGCGTGGGGCCCGATGCCCAGATCGTGGCGGTCACGCACCAGTGGGGCGACTACTACACGGCCCGCGTGCGCGCCGCGCAGAACGGCACCTGGAAGAGCGGCAACGTCTGGGGCGGTGTCAAGGAGGGAATGATCCGCGTGGGCGACTTCGGCAGCAAGGTGCCCCAGGCCGTGCAGCAGGAAGTGCTGGCGCGCCAGAAAGACATCGCCGCGGGCAAGCTGCACCCTTTCCAGGCCACCAGCGCCGCCGTGCGCGACAACGAGGGACACGAAGTGATCGCCAAGGGGCAGACGCTCGGCGATGCCCAGATCCTCGGCATGAACTGGCTGGTCGAGGGCGTGCAGGGCAAGATCACGCGCTGACCCTGCCGGTGCCAGGCCCTTTGCAGGGGTTGGCGACCCGGCATCCACAGGCATAGAATTCACGGTTGCGCCACAGCGCAAAGAGGGGGATGCAGCGCCAACACCCCGGCGTTGCATCCCAATCCCAAAACGTAAGCGCGCGACACAATCGCGCGCGGAGACCGTGGATGACATCGCACACAGCCCTTCGGCTGCATGTGCCGGAGCCTACTGGGCGCCCGGGCTGCAAGACCGACTTCTCTTATCTCAGCGTCTCGCCCGCCGGCGCAGTACGCAGACCTCCCCCCGATTCCCCCGCTGCCGAGACCGCCGACCTGGCCAACAGCCTGGTGCGCGTGCTCGATGAAGACGGCCGCGCCGTCGGCCCCTGGGCCCCGGCCATCCACCCCGAGCGCCTGCGGCGCGGGCTGCGCGCCATGGTCAAGACGCGCATCTTCGATGCCCGCATGCTGGTCGCGCAGCGCCAGAAGAAGCTCTCGTTCTACATGCAGTGCCTGGGCGAGGAAGCCATCGCCGTGGCCCACGCGCAGGCGCTCGAAGAGGGCGACATGTGCTTTCCCACCTACCGCCAGCAGGGCCTGCTGCTCTCGCGCGACGACATTCCCATGTCCGAGCTGATCTGCCAGCTCATGAGCAACGAGCGCGACCCGCTCAAGGGCCGCCAACTGCCCGTGATGTACTCGTACAAGCGCGCCGGCTTCTTCTCGATTTCCGGCAACCTGGCCACCCAGGTCATCCAGGCCGTGGGCTGGGCCATGGCGTCGGCGATCAAGGGCGACACCAAAATCGCCTCGGCCTGGATCGGCGACGGCGCGTCGGCCGAATCCGATTTCCACACCGCGCTGACCTTCGCCCATGTGTACCGTGCCCCGGTGATCCTCAACGTGGTCAACAACCAGTGGGCCATCTCCACGTTCCAGGCCATCGCGGGCGGCGAAGGCACGTCCTTCGCCCAGCGTGGCGTGGGCTGCGGCATCGCCTCGCTGCGCGTGGACGGCAACGACTTCCTGGCCATCTACGCCGCCTCGCAGTGGGCGGCGCAGCGCGCGCGCGCCAACAACGGGCCGACGTTGATCGAATGGGTGACCTACCGCGCCGGCCCGCATTCCACCTCGGACGACCCGTCCAAGTACCGCCCCGCCGACGACTGGCAGCGCTTCCCCCTGGGCGACCCGATCGAACGTCTCAAGCAGCACCTGATCGCCATCGGCGAGTGGAGCGAGGAGCGCCACGCCCAGGCCCAGAAGGAGCTGGAGGCGGAAGTGATCGCCGCGCAGAAGGAGGCCGAGGGCCACGGCACGCTGCTCGATGGCCGCGTGCCCAGCGCCGCGACGATGTTCGACGATGTGTACAAGGACATGCCGGAGCACCTGCGCCGGCAGCGCCAGCAACTGGGGGTCTGAGCCATGGAAACGCAAGAAAAAGACACGGCGGCCACGGCAGGGACCGTGCCGATGACCATGATCCAGGCGCTGCGATCGGGCCTGGACGTGATGATGGAACGCGACGATGACGTCATCGTCTACGGCCAGGACGTGGGCTACTTCGGCGGCGTGTTCCGCGTCACCGAAGGCCTGCAGGCCAAGTACGGCACGTCGCGCTGCTTCGACGCGCCGATTTCCGAGGGCGGCATCGTCGGCACGGCCGTGGGCATGGGCGCCTATGGCCTGCGGCCGGTGGTGGAGATCCAGTTCGCCGACTACTTCTACCCGGCCATGGACCAGATCGTTTCCGAGGCGGCGCGCCTGCGCCACCGCTCGGCGGGCGACTTCACCGCGCCCCTCACCATCCGCATGCCATGCGGCGGCGGCATTTACGGTGGCCAGACGCACAGCCAGAGCCCCGAGGCCATCTTCACCCACGTCTGCGGCCTGCGCACGGTGATGCCGAGCAACCCCTACGACGCCAAGGGCCTGCTGATCGCCTCCATCGAGAACGATGACCCGGTCATCTTCCTGGAGCCCAAGCGCCTCTACAACGGCCCGTTCGACGGCCACCACGACCGCCCGGTCGTGCCCTGGTCCAAGCACGCGATGGGCATGGTGCCCGAGGGTTACTACACGGTGCCGCTCGACAGCGCCGCCGTGTTCCGCCCCGGCAAGGCCGTCACGGTGCTGACCTACGGCACCATGGTCTGGGTGAGCGAATGCGCCGCGCGCGAAGCCGGCATTGACGCCGAGATCATCGACCTGCGCTCCATCTGGCCGCTGGACCTGGAGACCATCGTCCACTCCGTGAAGAAGACCGGCCGCTGCGTCGTGGTGCACGAGGCCACGGGCACCAGCGGCTTTGGCGCCGAACTCACGGCGCTGGTGCAGAAGGAATGCTTCTACCACCTGGAGGCCCCCATTGAGCGCGTGACCGGCTGGGACACCCCTTATCCGCACGCCCAGGAATGGGCCTATTTCCCGGGACCGGCGCGCGTGGGCGCGGCCCTCAAGCGCGCAGTGGAGGCATGACCATGGGTATTTACGCAATCCGGGTGCCCGACATTGGCGAGGGCATTGCCGAAGTGGAACTGGTGGCCTGGCATGTCCAGCCCGGCGATGTGGTGGCCGAGGACCAGCCCATCGCCGACGTGATGACCGACAAGGCCACGGTGGAGATTCCTTCGCCCGTGGCGGGCAAGGTGCTGGCGCTGGGCAGCGCCGTGGGCCAGTCCATCGCCGTGGGCTCCGAGCTGGTGCGGCTGGAGGTCGAGGGCGAAGGCAATTTGAAGCAAAATTCGGCTCCAGCACCCGTCCAACAAGCGCCAGCAGCTCCTGTTTCAGTAGCATCCGAGGCGCCTGCAGCGCCCACCCCCGTTGTGGCACCTGCGGCCGCGCGACCGCTGGCCTCGCCAGCGGTGCGCCGCCGTGCGCTGGACCTGGGCGTGGAGCTGCGCTACGTGCACGGCAGCGGCCCGGCCGGCCGCATCCTGCACGAAGACCTCGACGCCTACCTGGCCGGTGGCGGCCAGGCGGCTGCGCAGGGCGCTTCGCCCTATGTGGAGCGCCATGGCGAGGAGCAGATTCCCGTCATCGGCCTGCGCCGCAAGATCGCGCAGAAGATGCAGGAGGCCAAGCGCCGCATCCCGCATTTCAGCTATGTGGAAGAGGTGGACGTGACCGAGCTGGAGGCCTTGCGCCAGCAGCTCAACAAGCTCCACGGCGCCACGCGCGGCAAGCTCACGCTGCTGCCCTTCCTGGCGCGGGCCATGGTGCTGGCGCTGCGTGATTTTCCGCAGATCAACGCCCGTTTCGACGACGAGGCCGGCGTGGTCACGCGCCACGCGGCCGTGCACCTGGGCGTGGCCACGCAGACCGACGGCGGCCTCATGGTGCCGGTGCTGCGCCATGCCGAGGCGCTGGACCTGTGGGCCTGCGCGGCGGGCATCGCGCGCGTGGCCGAAGGCGCGCGCAGCGGCAAGGCACCGCGCGAGGAGCTGACAGGCTCGACCATCACCCTCACCAGCCTGGGCGCCTTGGGCGGCATCGCCAGCACGCCGGTCATCAACCACCCCGAGGTGGCCATCGTCGGCGTCAACCGCATGGCCCTGCGGCCCATGTTCCGCAACGGCCAGGTGGTGGCGCGCCAGCTCATGAACCTCTCGTCCTCGTTCGACCACCGCGTGGTCGATGGCATGGACGCGGCGCAATTCATCCAGGCCATGCGCGCGCTGCTCGAAACCCCGGCCCTGCTGTTCGTGGAGTAAGACGATGAAGGAAATCACCACCAAGCTGCTGGTCATCGGCGGCGGTCCCGGCGGCTACGTGGCCGCCATCCGCGCCGGCCAGCTCGGCATTCCCACCGTGCTGGTCGAGGGCGAGAGCCTGGGCGGCACCTGCCTGAATATCGGCTGCATTCCGTCCAAGGCGCTGATCCACGCCGCACACGAGTTCGAGCGCGCGCGCCACCAGGCCCACGGCTCGCCGCTGGGCATCCGCGTGCAGGAACCGAGCATCGACATCGCGCAGACCGTGCGCTGGAAGGACGGCATCGTCAAGCGCCTCTCCGGCGGCGTGGGCGCGCTCTTGCGCAAGGCCGGCGTGCAGGTGCTCAAGGGCTGGGCGCACATCGACGACGGCAAGACCGTGACCGTGCGGCCCGCGGAGGGCGAGGCCGTGCGCGTGCGCTGCGAGCACCTGCTGCTGGCCACCGGCTCCGAGCCGGTCGAACTGCCCATGCTGTCCTTCGGCGGCGCGGTGGTTTCGTCCACCGGCGCGCTGGCACCCGAGAGCCTGCCGCGCCGCCTGGTCGTGGTGGGCGCGGGCTACATCGGTCTGGAGCTGGGCATGGCCTACCGCAAGCTGGGCGTGGAAGTCGCCGTGGTCGAAGCGGCCGAGCGCGTGCTGCCCGGCTACGACGAGGAACTGACCCAGCCCGTGCTCGACGCGCTGGAAAAGAGCGGCGTCGTGCTGCACCTGGGTTGCAGCGTGCAGGGCTACGACGCGCAGCACGGCGTGCGCGTGCGCAGCGCGCGCGCCGACGAGTTCGCGCTGCCCGCCGACCGCGTACTCGTGGCCGTGGGCCGCAAGCCGCGCACCACGGGCTTCGGGCTCGAATCGCTGCAGCTCGACATGGCCGGGCGCTACGTGGCGGTGGATGCGCAGTGCCGCACCTCCATGCGCAATGTCTGGGCCATCGGCGACATCACCGGCGACCCCATGCTCGCCCACCGCGCCATGGCGCAGGGCGAGGTGGTGGCCGAGGTGATCGCGGGCCAGAACCGGCGCTTCGAGCCCATGGCCATCCCGGCCGTGTGCTTCACCGACCCCGAAGTCGTGGTCGTCGGGCGCACGCCCGGCGAGGCGCGCGCGGCGGGGCTGGACTGCATCGATGCGGCCTTCCCGTTCGCCGCCAACGGCCGCGCCATGACGCTGGAGGCCACCGGCGGCTTCGTGCGCGTGGTGGCCCGGCGCGACAACCACCTGATCCTCGGCTGGCAGGCCGTGGGCCAGGGCGTGGCCGAGCTGGCCGCCGCCTTCACCCAGTCCATCGAGATGGGCGCGCGGCTGGAGGACGTGGCGGGCACCATCCACGCCCATCCCACGCTGGGCGAGGCGGTGCAGGAGGCGGCGCTGCGGGCGCTGGGTCACGCAATTCATATCTGACACCCCCCTGAGCGGCTGCGCCGCTTCCCCCCCCTCTCTGCTGCGCTTCGCTGCGCGGAGGGGGGACGCCACCGGTGCTGCGGGGCGGCCCTTGCACGGTGGCCCTGGTCTGGGCCGCGCCAGTTGCGCGTGGCTCCGGTAAGCTAGCAGCCATGCACATTTACCGTTCTGCCCTGTTGCGTTTTTCCGAGGAGGGCCAGGCCCTGTATGACGAGGATGGCCTGCTCGCCATCGGCCCCGATGCTTCTGGCCGTGAGCGGGTGGAGGCGGTGGGCGCCTGGCATCAGCTCGCGCCGCAGTTCGCCGGGCACCCGGTCACGCACTGGCCGGGGCGCATCATTGCGCCGGGTTTTGTGGACATGCATGTCCACTACCCGCAGACCGATGTGATCGGCTCGCCCGCCGAGGGCCTGCTGCCCTGGCTGGAGAACTACACCTTTCCGCACGAGAAACGTTTTGTCGCCCAGGGCTATGCCGCGCAGGTGGCAGAGTTCTTTCTCGACGAGCTGCTGCGCAACGGCGTGACGACGGCGCTGGCCTTCGCCACCTCGCACCCGCACTCGGTCGATGCGCTGTTCACCGAGGCACGGCACCGGCACCTGCGCCTGATGACGGGCAAGGTGCTGCAGGACCGCCATTCGCCCGATGGTGTGCGCGACGAGACGGAGCAAAGCCTGATTGACACCGAGGAACTCATCCAGCGCTGGCATGGCGTGGACCGGCTGGGCTATGCCATCACGCCGCGCTTTGCGCCCACCAGCAGCCCGGCGCAGCTGCGCGGGGCCGGACAGCTTGCGGCGCGGTATCCGGACGTCTGGATCCAGTCGCATGTGGCCGAGAACCTGGACGAAGTGCGCTGGGCGCGCGAGCTGTACCCGCGCTCGCGCAGCTACCTCGCGGTGTACGACGACTTCGGCCTGATGCGCGCGCGCGCCGTGTATGCGCACTGCATTCATTTCGACGCGGCCGACCGCGCGCTGATGCGCGAGCGCCGCACTGCGGCCGCCGTCAGCCCCACGAGCAACCTCTTTCTGGGCAGCGGCTTCTTCGACTACCAGGCGGCCGACCAGGCGGGCTTTGCCTACGGCTTGGCCAGTGACGTGGGCGGGGGCACGAGTTTTTCGCCGTTCCGCACCATGCTGGCGGCCTACACCGTGGGCCGTGAGGGTCAGACCAAGCCGGGGCTGAGTCTTTCGCCGCAGCAGCTGTGGTGGCAGCACACCGCCGGAGCCGCCAGGGCGCTGGGCCTGGAGGGCGTGGCGGGCAACCTGCAGCCGGGCTGCGAGGGCGACTTCATCGTGCTCGACCCGCAGGCCACGCCGCTGCTGGCGCGGCGCACGGCCCAGGCGGGTAGCCTGGACGAACTGCTGTTCGCCATGATCGTGCTGGGCGATGACCGGTTGGTGGAACAAACCGTCATTTCTCAAGCAAAATACGGCTTTTCCGCTTGATGATCAAGCGCTGATAGCTATCAAAACTGTAGTACTGGCGAGGAGCCCTCCACCATGAGCATCAAGAGCGACAAATGGATCCGCCGCATGGCGGCCGAGCACGGCATGATCGAGCCCTTCGAACCCGGCCAGGTGCGCGAGGCCGAGGGCCGCAAGATCATCAGCTACGGCACCAGCAGCTACGGCTACGACATCCGCTGCGCGCCCGAATTCAAGGTGTTCACGAACATCCACAGCACCGTGGTGGACCCGAAGAATTTCGATGAAAAGAGCTTCGTCGATTTCGAGGGCGACAGCTGCATCATCCCTCCCAACAGCTTCGCGCTGGCGCGCACCGTCGAATACTTCCGCATTCCGCGCAACGTGCTCACCGTCTGCCTGGGCAAGAGCACCTACGCGCGCTGCGGCATCATCGTCAACGTCACCCCGTTCGAGCCCGAGTGGGAGGGCTATGTGACGCTGGAGTTCTCCAACACCACGCCGCTGCCCGCGCGCATCTATGCGGGCGAGGGCTGCGCCCAGGTGCTGTTCTTCGAGAGCGACAAGGACGATGTCTGCGAAGTCTCGTACAAGGACCGGGGCGGCAAGTACCAGGGACAGCACGGGGTCACGCTCCCCCGGGCTTGACGCCGGCCGTCCACCGCAGCGCGTGCACGCCGCGCACCGTGTCGCGCGTAATATGGCCCTGATCATGCACAGGAGCAGGCCATGGAGCAGGGAGTTCGCAGCGGTTCTGGCAACGGGGAAGGCGGCCGCCGCCGCGTGCCGCCGCTGCGCGGCCCCTGGGCGATCGTAGGCCCGTTTTTGGTGGCCCGCGCACTCTGAACCCCGGGCGGCACCTATGCCAGACACGCAAGACCACGCCACACATCCTGCCCCGGCGCACCGGGGCCGTAGCGCCGCGCCTGTGCCGGGGGCGCAAGCTGCACCGCCCTCTGACATGGCGGCGGCCTGGTCGGCGGCGGCCGTCACCGTGCCCCATGCCGTGGGCCTGGGCCTGCTGGCCTTCGCGCCGCTGGCGGGGGAGCATTCCCTGGCGGCGCTGGCGCTGTGGTCGGCGGCGTTGCCGGGGCTGCTGCTCACGCTGGCGGCGCCGCGTGCCGGCGTGGTGTATGCGCCGACCACCGTGGTCGCCCTGCTGTTCGCCGCCGTGCTGGCCACGGCCCATGGGGCGGCACCGGCGTTGGGGCTGGGCGCGCGGCAGGTGCTGGCCGTGGCGGGGGCCACGGTGGCGCTGGCCTTTGTCTTCCAGTGGCTGCTGGGGGTGCTGCGGCTGGCCTCGGTGGCGCGCTTTCTGCCCATCTCGGTGACGCATGGTTTCGCGGCGGGCGTGGGGCTGTCCATGGTGCTGGGCCAGGTGCGCAATGGTTTTGGCAGCGGCACCATCACCGACGAACGCATGGCCTGGCATGCGCTGGCTGCGCTGGCGGTGGCGGCCCTGGCCTGGTGGCTGCGCGGGCGCTGGCCACGCATGCCGGGTTTGCTCACGGCCGTGGCCGCCGTCGCGCTGGCGGTGGCGCTGGCCGGGCTGTGGGGTGCGGGCCTGGGCACGGTGTTCGCGGCGGCCGTGGCACCCAGCGCCTTTGCCGGGCCGATGCTGCCCGACTGGACCGGCATTCCCTGGCTGGCACTGGCAGAACAGCACGGCCAGCCGCTGGTGGTGCTGGCGCTGTTGATGGCCCTGGTCAACAGCCTGGAGATCCTCGTCTTCAACCAGGAGCTGGAGCTGGACCACGGCCTGCGCGGCAACCCCAACGCCGCGCTGCGGCGCGAAAGCTGGCTTGGCGCACTGTGCGCCCTGGCGGGCATGATTCCGGCGTCCACCAGCGCTTCGCGCTCGCGCATTGTGTTGGCGCAGGCGGGCCCCTCGCGCGATGCGCCGCGCTGGCATGCGGCCGTCATGCTGGGCGTGGCGCTCACGGGCCCCTGGTGGCTGCACTGGGTGCCCATGGCGTGCCTGGCGGGCGGGCTGGTGCTGGCCGGGCTCATGCAGGTGCCCGGCCTGATGTGGTCGGCCCGCTATGCCCGCAGTTCCAGCGCCACCTGGGCGCAGAGCTGGCTGGTGGCCCTGGTGTTTGCCGTGCTGGGCGGCGTGGGCGCGCTGGTGGCGGGGCTGGTGGTGGCCACCTTCGTGCTGCTGCACGATTCGGCCGCGAAGGTGCTGCGCCACGTGCGGCTGGATGGCGAGTTGCGCTCGCGCCGCCTGCGGCGTGCGGCCTCGGACAGCTGGATCGCGCCCCGCATGAACCAGGTGGCCGTGTTCGAACTGCAGGGCGTGATGTCGTTTGGCGTGGCGGCCCACATGGCCGAGCAGGTGCGCGTGCTGCTGCAGCCGCGCCACCGCTGGGTAATTCTGGACGCGGCCCGCGTGCCCGCCTGGGACAGCACGGCCATGGCCCAGTTGCGCGCGCTGGTGCGCGACCTGGAGCAGCAGGGCGTGGCTGCCGCCGTCGCGGCGTTCGACCCCTTGGCGGCGCAGCATGTGGGCGAGGGCGTGCGCGCTTTTGCCGACCTTGATCGCGCGCTGGAATGGGCCGAGGCCGCCATTCTCGCGCAGCGCCCGGTGCACCAGCGCCCGCCAAAGGCAGGCGGCGAACTGCTGGGCGAGATCGGCGAGGGCGTTCCCGCGGCCGCGCGCGCCGCCCTGGAGGCGCTGCTGGTGCGCCAGACCGTGCCTGCGCAGGGGGTGGTGTTCCATGCGGGCGATACGGACCAGGATTTGCTCATCGTGCTGTCGGGGCACATCACCCTGGTGACCCAGTGGCCGCCCGACCACGGCCTTCGCCTGGCCACCGTGGGGCCAGGCATGGTGTTCGGCGAAATGGCCTTCCTCAACGGCTCGCCGCGCAGTGCCAGTGCCGGGGCCGAGCGCGGTGCGGCGCGCCTTGTGCGTCTGGCGCGGGCCGACTTCGACGCCTGGGCACGCCAGCACCCCGGAGCCGCCCTGGTGCTGATGAACAACCTGGCCCAGATGGGTGCACGGCGCCTGGCCGTCACCACCCGTCAGCTGCGGGCCGTGCTGGAGTGATTCACAGTGAAAAACGGCTTTGAGGCTTGTTTTTAAAGCGCCTTAAGCTATTTGATTGATAGCGTCTCAGGGTGGTAAGAATGGCGCTTCCGGGCCTGCGCGCCGGTGTCTGAATGCAAAAAAACCCCATTTCCGCCTCTCAGTGCGACAATAGCGGGCTAAATGACAAGTTCCTTTTCCAATTTATCGCTGGCCGAGCCGCTGGCGCGCGCCGTGGCCGAAATGGGCTACGAGTCCATGACGCCCATCCAGGCGCAGGCCATTCCGGTGGTTCTCACCGGCAAGGACGTGATGGGCGCGGCCCAGACCGGCACCGGCAAGACGGCAGCCTTCTCGCTGCCCCTGCTGCAGCGCCTGCTCAAGCACGAGAACAGCTCCACCTCGCCGGCCCGTCACCCCGTGCGTGCGCTGGTTCTGCTGCCCACACGCGAGCTGGCCGACCAGGTCGCCCAGCAGGTGGCCCTTTACGCCAAATACACCAAGCTGCGCAGCACCGTGGTGTTTGGCGGCATGGACATGAAGCCCCAGACGCTGGAGCTGAAAAAAGGCGTTGAAGTGCTCGTGGCCACGCCCGGGCGTCTGCTCGACCACATCGAGGCCAAGAACGCGGTGCTCAACCAGGTCGAGTACGTGGTGCTCGACGAGGCCGACCGCATGCTCGACATCGGCTTTCTGCCCGACCTGCAGCGCATCCTGTCCTACCTGCCCAAGCAGCGCACCACGCTGTTGTTCTCGGCCACCTTCTCGCCGGAAATCAAGCGCCTGGCCGGCAGCTACCTGCAGGACCCCATCACCATCGAGGTGGCGCGGCCCAACGAGACGGCGTCCACGGTGGAGCAGCACTTCTACAGCGCCAACGACGACGGCAAGCGCCACGCCATCCACCAGGTGCTCAAGTCCCGGGGCATCAAGCAGGCCTTCATCTTCGTCAACAGCAAGCTGGGCTGCGCGCGCCTGGCCCGCAGCCTGGAGCGCGAGGGCCTCAAGACGGCCGCGCTGCACGGCGACAAGAGCCAGGACGAGCGCCTCAAGGCCCTGGACGCCTTCAAGCAGGGCGCCGTCGATCTGCTGGTGTGTACCGACGTCGCCGCGCGCGGCCTGGACATCAAGGATGTGCCGGCGGTGTTCAACTTCGACGTGCCCTTCAACGCCGAAGACTATGTGCACCGCATTGGCCGCACCGGCCGAGCGGGCGCGTCGGGCCTGGCGGTCACGCTGGTGTCCAGCAGCGATGCGCGCCTGGTGGCCGACATCGAGAAGCTGCTGAAGAAAAAGATCGAGATCGAAGCCCTCGAATACGACGAAGACCGTCCGCGCGGCCGCATCAACGATGGCCGCCGCCACTGGCGCGAAGCCGAAGGTGCCGACGAGGGCACCGGCCGCGCCGCGCCATCCGGGCGGGCATCCAGCGGCGAGCGCACGCAGCGCCCGCAGCGCGGTGGCTTCCGCCCGGTGCAGGCACCGCGCGATCCGTTCTTCGACCAGCCCTACGAGGCACCGGCTGCCGAGGCCAAGCCCGGCTGGGAAGCTCCCGAGCGCGCCGCCACGGGCCGCATCTCGCCCAACATCAAGCCCAAGCGCAAGGTGGCGGCGCTGTTCAAGGCCTCGGACACCGTGGCTTGAACCGGCAGGCCGCCCGTGGGTGGTCTGTATGCCAAAAACGCCTCAAGCGCTTGCCAGTCAAGCGCTTTTTGCTATTCATTTCGCATGATCCTAAAAACCGCAGTTGGATGTGCCTCCCAGTACCGTGATCGGCGTGCCAGGCAAGGCGCGACGACGCAGCGCACTCCTGTGCGCAAGGAGAAGCAACGCCGCATGGCGCGTTGAGCGCGGTGCTGGCAGGCGCATAGCGCTTTCACCCACACGGTGAGCCGCAAAGAGGCCCAGGAAGTCAACTGCCATAGGGACTTTCCAAGAAAAACAAGCGGTCAACTGCGGTTTTCAGGATGATTAACCCGGGGCCTGAGCCTGCGGGCACTGCACCTGCAGCAGTTCGCGCTCGGCCAGCGTGGCGCCAAAGCGCACTGCGCTGAGCTGTCCGCCCCAGACGCAGCCCGTGTCCAGCGCCAGCAGGTCGGGGCGGCTCATGTGGCCCAGCGTGGACCAGTGGCCGAACGCCAGCAGGGTGCCTGCCGTGCGGCGTCCCGGCACGTCGAACCAGGGCAGCAGGCCGGGCGGGGCGCTGCTGGCGCTTTCCGTGCTTTCAAAATCCATCACCCCCTCGGGCGAGCAAAAGCGCAGCCGTGTCAGCGCGTTCACGATCACGCGCAGGCGGCCGGTGCCGGTCAGGGTGTCGCTCCAGCGGTCGGGCTGGTTGCCATACATCTGGTGCAGAAAGGCGGGCATTTCATCGCCGCGCAATACATCGTGCACCTCGCGGGCCAGGCGCAGCGTGTCCGCGGTGCTCCAGGCGGGCAGGGCGCCCGCGTGCAGCATCAGCAGTGTCTCGCCGCCGTGCGCGTGCGCCAGTGCCAGGGGTTGGCGGCGCAGCCAGTCGAGCAGACTGTCGCGGTCATCGGCCTGCAGGATGCCGTCCAGCGTGTCGCGGCGTGAGGGCTTGCGTGCGCCGTGGGCCGTTGCCAGCAGGTGCAGGTCGTGGTTGCCCAGCAGGCAGTGCAGCGCGCCCTCGTGCGCCCTGCAGCGGCGCAGCACCGCGGCCGAATCGGGCCCACGGTTGACCAGGTCGCCCAGCAGGAAGGCGGTGTCGCGGCTGGGCGAGAAGCCGATGAGATCGAGCAGGCGCTGCAGCGCCGCGTCGCAGCCCTGCACATCGCCGATACAGTAAAGTGCCATGGTGTTCTTTTCAATGATCAATCCATGGATTTTCTGCTGATTGCGCTGCTGACCTTGCTCAACGGGGTGTTTGCCATGTCCGAACTGGCCCTGGCATCCAGCCGCAAGGCCCGCCTGACGGCCATGGCGCAAAGCGGCGACAAGGGGGCGCAGGCGGCGCTGGCGCTGCTGGAGAATCCGACGCAGTTCCTCTCTTCGGTGCAGGTGGGCATCACCTCCATCGGCATGCTCAACGGCATCATCGGAGAGGCCGCCTTCAGCGACGACCTGACCGTGTGGCTGCATGCGCTGGGCATGCCCGAGCGCGCCGCCAGCTTCTCGGCCACGGCCCTGGTGGTGACCATCATCACCTTCATCACCATCGTTTTTGGGGAACTGGTGCCCAAGCGCATCGGTCAGCTCTACCCTGAGACCGTCTCGCGCCTGGTTTCACGCCCCATGGCCTGGGTGGCCCGTGTGGCCAAGCCCTTCGTGCGGCTGCTGTCGCTGTCCACACAGGGCGTGCTGGCCGTACTGCGCGTGGACAACGCCGCCGGCCGTGCCGTGACCGAGGAAGAAATCGCGGCCAGCCTGGAAGAGGGGCGCGAAGCGGGTGTGATCGAACACCACGAGCACCAGATGGTGCAGAACGTGTTCCACCTTGACGACCGGCCACTTACCTCCATCATGGTGCCGCGCAGCGACGTGCAGTGGCTCGACGCCAGCCACAGCGTGGACGAGGCCCTGCAACTGGCCAGCGCGGGAGGGGGGCGGGGCGCGCATTCCTGGTACCCCGTGTGCCGGGGCTCGCTCGATGAGGTGGTGGGCATCATCAGCGTGGCGCGGCTGCTGGAGCTGGGCCGACAGGCCGAAGGCACGATCGGGGCATTTGCGCAGCCTGCATCCTTTCTGCCCGAAACCCTCAGCGGCATGGAATTGCTGGAGCAGTTCCGCGCACGCCTGGGCCGCATGGTGTTCGTGGTCGATGAATATGGCGTGGTGCAGGGCATCATGACCCCGCACGATCTGCTGGAAGCCATTACCGGGGAGTTGCAGCCCGGTGCCTCCATGGATGCCTGGGCGGTGCAGCGCGGTGATGGTTCGTGGCTGCTGGAGGGATTGATGCCCGTGGCAGAACTCAAGGCGCGGCTGGATATTAAGGACCTGCCCGAGGAAGAGCGGGGCCGCTATAACACGTTGGCCGGATTATTGATGGCCGAATCGGGGCATTTGCCCGGTGTGGGTGAACGCATCGCCTGCGCGGGCTGGATATTCGAGATTCTGGACCTTGACGGAAAACGCATCGACAAGGTGCTGGCGCAGAAGGAAGATGCCGCCCCATAGCGTGCGCTCATGCGAAAGAAAAATATCTGTGCGGCTTAGAAAAGTGCGCTTATGCAGCGCATTAATAATAATGCCCCTATAATCATCCGCATTGTCCACCAACCACCCTTTTGCACCATGACCAGCTACAAAGAACTCCTGAAGCAGCGCGAAGCCCTTGAGCAGCAAATCAATGAAGCCCGGCGCCAGGAGCTGGCCGGAGCCATTGCCCAGGTGCGCGCTTTGGTGGCGGAGTATGGTCTTTCGCAGGACGACGTATTTCCTGCCGCGCGCGCCCGCAGTGCTTCCAGCGGCACCAAGGTGGCCCCCAAATACCGCGACCCTGCCACGGGTCAGACCTGGACGGGGCGCGGCAAGGCCCCCAAATGGATCCAGAACCAGGACCGGGCGCAATTCGCCATTTGAAAAAGTCCGCTTCGGCGGACTTTTTTTTGCTTGCATGTAAATGCCGGAGCAGGGCCGCTGGCGATGAGAGTGCGCAGAATCGCGCACCAGAGGTATTGGACGGCAGGGTGTTGCGGTGCGCGCGCTTGGGGTTTTAACGGTGTGCGCCATTAATCCCGGTTTTTTCTCCGGATGCGCATTGGGCGCAGCACGGGCAGGAGAAAAAAGGGGCGCGGCAATGGCGTGACGCTCTTTGATAGAGTCCATGCACCGGCGCGGGCCATTGCAACCGATGGCAGGGATGCCAGAATGGCCCTATTGGCCCACACCAGGAGTCTCTTCATGGCACGCAAAACCCACGGCCCGGCACGCCACGCATTTGCTTCCACGCTCAAGAGTTTCAAGACGGCCTCGGGTAAAACCGGGCAGTTTTATTCCCTGCCCGCGCTGGCGCGCCAGTTCCCGCATATTCGGCGGTTGCCGGTCTCCATTCGCATCGTGCTTGAATCGGTGCTGCGCAACTGTGACGGCCGCAAGGTCACAGCCGCACATGTGCGCGAACTGGCCCACTGGGCACCGAATGCCCCGCGCACCGACGAGATCCCCTTCGTCGTCTCGCGCGTGGTGCTGCAGGACTTCACCGGCGTGCCGCTGCTGGCCGACCTGGCTGCCATGCGCAGTGTGGCCACCCGCCTGGGCAAGAACCCCAGGAAGATCGAGCCCCTGGTGCCGGTGGACCTGGTGGTGGACCACTCCATCATGGTGGACCACTACGGCAGGAAGAACTCGCTCGACCTCAACATGAAGCTCGAATTCCAGCGCAACCGCGAGCGCTACGAGTTCATGAAATGGGGCATGCAGGCCTTCGACACCTTTGGCGTGGTGCCCCCGGGCTTTGGCATCGTGCACCAGGTGAACCTCGAATACCTGGCGCGCGGTGTGCACAAGACCAGAGACAAGATTTACTACCCCGACACCCTGGTGGGCACCGACAGCCACACCACCATGATCAACGGCATTGGCGTGGTGGGCTGGGGCGTGGGCGGCATCGAGGCCGAGGCCGCCATGCTGGGCCAGCCGGTGTACTTCCTCACGCCCGACGTGGTGGGCTTTGAGCTGACAGGCCAGCTGCGCGAGGGTGTGACGGCCACCGACCTGGTGCTCACGGTGACGGAGATCCTGCGCCAGCACAAGGTGGTGGGCAAGTTTGTCGAGTTTTTTGGTGAAGGCACGCGCACCCTGGCGCTGCCCGACCGCGCCACCATCGGCAACATGGCGCCCGAGTACGGCGCCACCATGGGCTTCTTCCCGGTGGACGAAAAGACCATCGACTACTTCAAGGGCACGGGCCGCACCAAGGCCGAGATCGAAGCCTTTGAGGCCTACTTCAAGGCCCAGGGCCTGTTCGGCGTGCCGCTGGCGGGCGAGGTGGACTATTCGCAGGTGGTCAAGCTCGACCTCGGCAGCGTCACCCCCAGCCTGGCGGGGCCCAAGCGTCCGCAGGACCGCATCGAGCTGGGCAAGGTCAGCCACCAGTTTGCCGAACTGTTCAGCAAACCCGTGGCACAGAACGGCTTCAACCGCCCGGCCGAACTGCTGCACACGCGCCAGCAGGTGCCCATGCCGCATGCCCGTGGCGCCAAAGACGTGACCGTGGGCAACGGCGACGTGCTGATCGCCGCCATCACCAGCTGCACCAACACCAGCAACCCCAGCGTGCTGCTGGCCGCAGGCCTGCTCGCCAGGAAGGCGGTCGAGGCGGGGCTGCGGGTCGCGCCGCACATCAAGACCTCGCTGGCGCCCGGCTCGCGCATCGTGACCGAATACCTCAGCGAAACCGGGCTGCTGCCCTATCTGGAAAAGCTGGGTTTTGCCGTCGCCGGTTATGGCTGCACCACCTGCATCGGCAACGCGGGCGACCTCACGCCCGAACTCAACGAGGCCATCACCCGCAACGACCTGGTGTGCGCGGCCGTGCTCTCGGGCAATCGCAACTTCGAGGCGCGCATCCACCCCAACCTCAAGGCCAACTTCCTGGCCAGCCCGCCGCTGGTGGTGGCCTATGCCATCGCGGGCACGGTGCTCAAGGACCTGATGACCGAGCCCGTGGGCCAAGGCAAGGGCGGGTGCGATGTGTACCTGGGAGACATCTGGCCCACCAGCGAGGAAATCCACGCCTTGATGAAATTCGCGATGAAGGGCAAGTCCTTCCGCGAGAACTACGCCAGGGTGGCTGCCGACCCCGGCACGCTGTGGAAAAAGATCAAGGGCGTGAGCGGCACGGCCTATACCTGGCCCGCCAGCACCTACATTGCCGAGCCGCCGTTCTTCGCCCATTTTGCTATTGAAAGTGGAGCTGCTGGCGCAATACCAGAAAGCGCTGGAGGACAAAAAGACCAAAAACTTCCATCCGTCATGGGCGCGCGCATCATGGCGCTGTTTGGCGACTCCATCACCACCGACCACATCTCGCCCGCGGGCTCCATCAAGGAAAGCTCGCCCGCCGGCCAGTGGCTGCTGCAGCATGGCGTGATGAGGCAGGATTTCAACAGCTACGGCGCCCGGCGCGGCAACCACGACGTGATGGTGCGCGGCACCTTCGCCAACGTGCGCATCAAGAACCTGATGATTCCGCCCACCGCGGACGGCTCGCGCGAAGAGGGCGGCGTCACGGTGTTCCAGAACGAGGGTGCGCTGCAGGGCGAGAAGATGTTCATCTTCGACGCCGCCATGCAGTACATGGCCCAGGGCACGCCCACCGTGGTCTTCGCGGGCGAGGAATATGGCACGGGGTCGAGCCGCGACTGGGCGGCCAAGGGCACGCAGTTGCTGGGCATCAAGGCCGTGGTGGCGCGCAGCTTCGAGCGCATCCACCGCTCCAACCTGGTGGGCATGGGCGTGCTGCCCCTGCAGTTCAAGCCCGGCGAGTCGTGGGAGACGCTGGGCCTGACGGGCAGCGAGGTCATCGACGTGGTGCCCGACCCGGCGCTCACCCCGCAAAGCGAGGCAAAGCTGGTGATTCACCGCGCTGGCGGCACGCGCCAGGAGGTGGCGGTCACCCTGCGCATCGACACCCCTATCGAGGTGGACTACTACCGTGCGGGCGGCATTCTGCCGTTCGTGCTGCGCCAGCTGTTGAATGGCTGACCGCGCGGGGTAGGGTACACGCCGATTCGCGGCCCGGGCACTGTTGTTACAGTGGCCGGGTAGTGTTCCCATGAATTCCGTCCGCGCCTTTCCTTCTACCGATCTGTCCGTTGGTTTAATGGACGGAATGAAGGTGTCGTAAAGCATTTCTACGTCACTTTCATGCCCGAAAATCCCAATTCCCCCGTGGATGTGCAAGAGCTGCAGCAGCGGCTGCAGGAGGCCGAGGCCCGTCTGCAGTCGCTGGGCAGCAACCTCCCAGGCAGCGTGATCTATCAGCTGGTGCGCGGGCCGGATGGCCAGCGCCATTTCGCCTACATCGGCGAGTCCGTCGAACGCCTCACCGGGCTGAAAGCCGCCGATGTGCTGCGCGACTCCACGTGCCTCTACCGCCTCATCCTGCCCGAGGACCTGCCCGGCTTCACGGCCCAGGGCGACCGGTCTTACCGCGACCTCACGCCGCTGGAGATGCAGGCGCGCATCCGGCGGCCTGATGGCGAAGTGCGCTGGATCCGCATGGCGGCGCGCCCGCGCACGCTGGGCGAGGGGCGCGTGATCTGGGACGGCCTGCTCACCGACGTCACCGCGCAGCTGCAGGCCGAGTCGGCCACGCGCGCCTATGAGACCCAGCTCGCCGGGGTGCTGCGCCATCTGCCCGGCGCGGTGGCGCGCCTGGGCCTGGACCTGGAAATCCTCTACGCCAACCACACGCAGGCCCAGTGGGTGGACACCACCGTGGAGCACATGATCGGCCTGCGCGTGCCCGATCTCATCACGCCCCAGCTGATGGAGCGCATGGCGCCGTATTTCGACCGCGCCCGCGCCGGCGAGACCGTGGTGTTCGAAAACCGCATCGACCGCCCCGACGGCGAGGTGCGCTTTCGCCACACCACCCTGGTGCCCGAGCGCACCCAGGATGGCGCGGTGGTGGCCATCGTGCTGTTCGCCTATGACCTGACCGAACTCAAGAAGATGCAGCGCGAGCTGTCGCAGCAGAAATCCCTGCTCGCCAGCCTCATCCAGGCCATTCCCGACATGGTGTTCCTGAAAGACGCCCAGGGCGTGTACCAGGCGTGCAACCCGGTGTTCGAGCGCTTCATGGGCCGCAGCGAAAGCGAGATCCTCGGCCGTACCGATGCCGAACTCATGTCGCAACAGGCGGCCGAGCACTTTGGCCATAACGACCAGCACGCCATGCAGGCCTGGCAGCCGCTGGTGTTCGAGGAAACGCTGACCTTCGCCGAAGACGGCTACCAGGGCCAGTTTGAAACCATCAAGACGCCCATCCGCGACCCCCAGGGCCGTGCCACGGGCGTGCTGGGCGTGGCGCGTGACATCACCGACCGCAAACGCGCCGCCCAGGAGATCGAACGCCTGGCCTTCTACGACGCCCTCACCCAGCTGCCCAACCGGCGCCTGCTGCTCGACCGCCTGCAACGCCTGGTGCTCAGCAGCCAGCGCACCCAGCAGCACG